>Ga0222719_10001221_pt1 | contig 25255 bp, 25 predicted proteins | sample C33_34DmetaG_FD_165039 | JGI IMG/M metagenome (GOLD analysis project Ga0222719, IMG submission 165039) | Estuarine water microbial communities from San Francisco Bay, California, United States - C33_34D | ecosystem: Environmental > Aquatic > Marine > Unclassified | place: USA: California...
CGAAATGTATTGTCAGCTAGAGTTAGCTCGCAGCGCCGTCTTTTCTGCATTTACTCGCCTAGATCAAGGTAGAGATATCGCCAAAGCCGCGAGCCAAGCCAAGGCACTGGCAAACGAGTGCTACCAACACATCAGTAATGAAGCCGTACAGATGCATGGAGGTATGGGTATTACAGACGAACTCGATATCGGCCTTTTTCTCAAACGCTCTCGCGTATGCAATCAGCTATTTGGTGACGCCAACTTTCACCGCAGACGCTACGCCGATCAAATAGGTATCTGAAGATGCAAGGATTACGCTGCTTGATATTCAATGACGCGAATCTAGACACACTCAAAGAGCGCGTACTAGGCGCAGTCAAAACACTACCTGACTCGGTCAGTGTGCGCGTTTTGATCAGCGATTCCGATTCGACGATAGCGGCTGGGCTCTCGCAAGAAGGCGCACCGCCCTTACCCTCAGCTTGCATCAGCATCGATAACATGAGCGAAGCCGATACTCTAGGCTACGACCCCCTCTTATCGTCGCTCTTCCCCGGGAGCGTGGTGGCGCGCTGTGAAACGCGAGAGGTCTTAAACCCGAACTCACCACTCGGTATGCGAACGCCCGGAACGGTTCAGCTCTGCACGTTTAAAAAGCGCTCCGATCTGGATCGCGCCTCGTTTATACAGCGTTGGCTCGGCGACCACACTGCGGTTGCAATCGAAACCCAAAGTACCTTCGGCTACTACCAGAACTTAGTGGCGGCGGATTGTCACGCCCCGTTTGATGCACTCGTGGAGGAGCACTTTCCAATCGAAGCAGCGACCTCTCCTGAAGTGTTCTTCGATGCACCGAGCGATACAAGAAAACTGCAAGAAAACGTAGCCCGCATGATGGCAAGCTGCGAACGTTTCATCCAACAAGACACCATTAATGTAATTCACATGAGTGAATACAAAATACGATAAGGAGCAGATATGAGCGACGGACTAGCAGGCAAAGTTGCCTTAATTACCGGAGCAGGGCAGGGCATTGGCCAAGGCATCGCCTTTTCACTGGCGAAGCGCGGCGTAAAAGTGGTTGCTGTTGGCAGAACGCTCTCAAAATGCGAAGACACCGTATCAAAAATTAACGATCGCTTTGATGAAGAGGCGCTTGCCATAGAGTGTGACATCAGCAATCTAGATGCATTACCCGGCGTCATTGAGCACGCGGCATCGCATTTTGGTCGTTTGGATATTCTGGTAAACAATGCGGTCAGTGCAACAATTAAGCCCCTACTAAGCCTTACCCTCGAAGACATTAACAAGGCGATGATAACAGGCCCAACTGCCACACTGTTGCTTATGCAAGCGGCGTATCCGCACCTTAAAAAGCAAGGCGGGTCTATCGTTAATATGGCAAGCTCAGCAGCTAAGCGCTGGGATATGAGCAACTATGGATTGTACGCTGCTGAAAAAGAAGCCATCCGGGCTCTTACCCGAACGGCGGCCAGCGAGTGGGGCGCCGACAACATTCGATCAAATTGCATACTGCCACATGCCAAATCACCTGCTCTGGCATGGTGGACAGCAAACCGTCCTGAAGAAGCCGCAGCCTTTGTAAAAACCATACCAATGCAGCGTATTGGTGAGTGCGAGGAAGATATCGGCGAGTTCGTCGCGATGCTCTGCTCAGAACAAAGTCGTTATGTGAGCGGACAAAGTATCGCTGTGGACGGTGGCCAAGCCTTCATGGGCTAATTGTGCAGGGACCCGCCCTTTCCTGAAAGCCGCGATTCGAGCAAACGGTGTGTGTCTCGTTAACCACACGAGATGAACCCATCCTCGATCCGTGGCTCCGAGGGCTAGGGGCGCCAAGTCATACACTAGAATAACAGGGCGCATTCAATACCCTAAAATAGAGGTTCAAAGCGCTTTTAAAGCACAGTGCCAAGATATGAAAAAGCCGGGCTCGCCCGGCTTTTTTTTGCGAGTCCTACTCTACTAGGAATTGACCATACCAGCGGCGGAATTTAGCAAAGGGGCCATCACCGTCGCACAATAAAGGACGCTCAAAATACCGTTTACGATCCCAAATCACGCGGTCTTCTTCCATTTGCTGGTGAATGTTTGCGATTAAGGCTCGGCCCATTTTCCCTTTCGACCCATCTACGTCCTCTTTTTTCTGGTAGAAGGCATAGTGCGCACGCGTGATTTCACTCGTTACGGGGCTCACAGTCGCCACCAAAATGGTTTCAACCAAACCTTTGAAGCGCACGACGCTCAAACCGGGGCCTACGTTAGCATTTTCAATGCTGCCCTCGATTTCACCTTTAGGGGTGGGTTGGCGCGTTTTCAAAAAGCCGCGTCGCTTGTGCCCATCAAACTCCATTACTTCTGCATCGGGGATATCGTTGGTACCGTGCACGAACATGAAATGTGCGGGGTCCACCGCGTTTTCGCCCATTTCTTGCATGTGGGTGCCAATTTGCCACTCATGCAAGATGGGTTCCGCCCAATCTTCTGGATTGTCGTTCAGCTCAGGAATCGCCTCGGGCTCAAATAGAGGGTCGACTCCATGTGGGTGGTACCAAACGATGATTGAGCCGTTTATTTCGCGGGTGGGCCACGCCTTTAGCACGGATTCTCCACGCTCAACTTTAGGCGGCTTATTCTTTGCATACGGAATATGAGTACACTGACCTTCGCCATTAAACTGCCAGCCGTGAAATGGGCATACGATACTGTCACCAACGACTTTAGCCCCTTTACCCATCTGCTCACGGATACCATAGCCCAGATGTGCTCCCATATGTGGGCAATACGCATCAACTGCTTTGGCTTCGCCAGACTCGGTTCTGAAAATCACGAGATCTTCGTTAAAGTAAAATACGGGCTTGGACTCACCAGGACCGATTTCATTTGAGTACGCGACGTGGAACCACCCATAAGGCATGGGTAACGGAATACTTACATTGCGTTTTTCGTTGGTAACTGTCATAGCTCCCTCCTAGTAATTAGCGAACGGCACCACCGCCGTCGACTGAAAGTAGTTGTCCTGTTATGAAGGACGCACGATCTGAACACAGGAACACCACCGCCTCTGCAATCTCTTCTGGCTCACCTATACGCCCCATCACCGCAGACTTTTTGAGGCCTTCAGCAATCTTGGGCTGCTCCTCGAAGTAGCGCTCCACGCCGGGCGTGCGAATGACGCCGGGTGATACCGCGTTAATACGAATACCCTGAGCGCCATATTCCGCAGCCGAGCTCTTGGTAAGAATATTCACTCCGCTTTTCGCGGCCGCATACGCTGTATTGTAGGGCTGGCCTTTCAAAGACGAATTTGAAGATATGTTAACGATGCTGCCTTTGCCTGCCGCGAGCATAACTTCGAGCTCATACTTCATGCAAAGCCAGGTATTGGTGAGGCACATCGTCAAAGTGTCATCAAACACCTTGCGCTCAAACTGATGTATTGGGCCTGCCCCACGACTTAATGCTGCGCTGTTACAAGCAATATCGAGACCACCAAATGCCTCTACCGCCGCATTAACCATCCCTTTAACCGCCTCTTCATCGCTGACATCTGCGACGGCCAGCACGGCTTCACCACCCTCATCTTTAATCAAATCAACCGTTTCTTGCCCCGTCTCTGCATTGAAATCGGCAACCAATACTTTGGCACCTTCGCGCGCAAACGCTCGAGCAATAGCGCGGCCTATCCCCCCGCCAGCACCCGTTACAAGTCCGATTTTGTTTTCAAGTAGCGACATACAGCTAATCCTTTATTCGCGATATTTTTTTACTTTGGTATAATTTTTAACCATAGTATATTTTTTAACAAAAAGTGCAATATGCACAATGTAGTACAAAGAGACGATCCGAATATGAGCCAAGCCACTCCACTGCCATTGCGCGAACGCAAGAAGCGCGACACTCGCCGACGCATTTGTGATGTGGCCAGTCACTTATTTGTTGAAGATGGATTTGATTCGACAACCGTTGAGGCCATCGCCTCAGAATCACACATCTCCAAACCGACTTTCTTTAACTACTTCGCCAGTAAACAACAGGTTCTCTCCGAGCTCATGACGCGAATGGACGAAGAATTTGTTCGATACATCGGCCATGCTGTGCAAGAGGGTCGATCAACACGTGAACGGCTTTCTATATTAATGAAGCAATCGGCGGAGCATATTGAGCGGCACCCGAAACTTACGCGCTTACTCCTCGTTGAGGGCATGAGTGACTTAGGCGACCCGAACGTAGACACGTCTAGGATGGCTCGACTCAACGGAGCCATGTCAATATTGGTCGAAACTGGGCGCGAACAAGGTGATATCAGCACAGGATTTTCTACTGCGCTGCAAGTACAGATTTTAGTTGGAGGTTACTTATACGGATTGTTGAATTGGTTGTCGGGCACCGCACAGCCGCTGCGTTCAGCACTCCAAGAAACCGCCGAATTTTTAGCCGAGGCATTAGCCCCTAGATAGAGTGAGCAAATAGATTATGTTGTTAGATACGTTCAGATTAGATGGAAAAATTGCCTTAATAACCGGTGCGGGTAAGGGCATTGGAGAGCGAATCACATTGGCCTTCGCAGAAATGGGCGCAAACGTGATATGCGTTGCTCGAAGCCAAGACGACTTAGACCGCGTAGCCGAGCAGGCCCGCAAGTTCGGTGTCGAGGCCATGGCGATTTCCTGTGACGTGACCAAAGATGAGCAACTCCAAAACGTGGTAGACCAAGTCACGGCAAGGTATGGCAAGCTGGATATTTTGATCAATAATGCGGGTGCGCCAGGTAAAGGCTATGGCCCCATGACGCAAGTCACTAAAGCGCGATTCGAGCACACCGTGGGGATCAACCTAACGTCCGTGTACGCGCTTACGCAGCTTTGTTTGCCCCTGCTACATGCAGCGGAGAGTGCGACTGTAGTCAACGTCAGTTCTGCGCTCGCATGGATGGTCGATCGGAACTTCGCCTCCTACGCTGCGGCCAAAGCAGGCGTGAATCAACTAACCCGTGTCATGGCTTACGAGCTGGCACCGAACATTCGCGTGAACGGTATCGCGCCGGGCGCCGTCGATACGCCCAGCACCTCGTTTATCAAACAAAATGAAGCCATGCTAAAAGCAACCACACGCTGGATCCCAATGGGCCGTATGGGCGATCCGATTGACATCGCATTAGGAGCGCTTTATCTAGCGTCACCTGCGAGCGGATTCGTTACGGGTAAAATTATCGATATAGACGGCGGCATGGCAGCACTGCCCGGTAGTGCCATCGAAAGCACACTGGCAATGAATTCCTAATTCACAAAATACATAAAGCCCCAATAACACTGACAGAGGATATTTCATGAAACATTACGCAATGACAGGTGGCGCAACCGGCATCGGCGCCGCAATCAAACAGCGGCTCCTTGACCAGGGAAATAAAGTCACCGTTGTCGACATCAAAAACGCCGATATTGAAGCAGATCTCGGCCAACCGGAATCAAGAGGCTCGGCACTCGCGCAGCTGCAAGCCGCTGGCCCCTTTGACGGTTTGATTATGTGTGCCGGCGTTGCCTCGCATTTTCCCGATACTGCGGCGATCGTCAGCATTAACTACTACGGAACAGTTGAGCTGGTTGAGGGTTTAGAGAATCATCTGACCCCGAACGCCCGTGTTATTGCAATCTCGTCGAACTCGGCGCCCATGTGCCAGACACCCGAAATTGTCGATCGTTTGCTCAATACAGACGAAAATCAAGCAAGAGAGCTGGCCGCACAGACAGAGGGGCATGAATGCTATGCCGGCAGCAAGCAGGCCGTCGCCAAATGGGTGCGCCGTATCGCCCCTAGCTGGGCTCGAAAAGGCATCGCTGTTAATGCCATTGCACCCGGCTACATCGAAACACCTATGACGAAAGCCGTAGCGGAGAGCCCCGAATACGCGGATAAAATCAAACAGTTCCTCGCCTCCATTCCAATGCAGCGCGCTGGACAGCCTGAAGATATCGCCAACCTCGCCGAGTTTTTGTTAAGCGATAAAGCGAGCTTCATTTCAGGCTCGGTCTTGTTTTGCGATGGCGGTCACGATGCCATGCTGCGCCCACAAGGCTTTTAACTGTAGTCGAAGGAGGGGGCTCCCCCCTCTCAATTAAGCAGGCAGACAACGCAAAGCCTAAATATTCAACCAAGACAGCCCCAAACAAAGAACAATAAAAGACAATAAGAGTACCAGACCATGTCAAACTTCCGTCGCCATCCACTGATTTCTCTGACTCTTGCCGGCATGATGATCAGCTTCGCATCATGGTCTTCTGCTGAAACATATACCGAAGAGCGCCTCCCGTGTTTGAACCAAACTGAAACGAAGCAGCCCTTCTTCGGTGACTTACATATTCACAGCCGTCTATCGTTTGATTCCTACCTGTCGAGCCAACGCAATGGCCCAGACGAAGTCTACGATTACGCGAAAGGCATGCCGATAACGCTACCCGGTGCCGATGGGGAACAGCGGGTGATCGCTCAAATTGATCGCCCGCTGGACTTTGCGGCCTTAACTGACCACGGGGAATTTTTGGGGCAGGTGTCGGCGTGCCAAAACCCGGAAACGCTCTTGGGCAAACTGTGGCCAATGTGCAATATGTCACGTTCGGATAATCTGTGGATTCAACTCTTGTCCGCCAGCTGGTGGACAAGCCTTGGGGGGCAGAGCGGAGACAAGCCATCGCCCAGTGGAGTCTGCTTGTTCGAAGACTGTGACCAGCGTCAAATAGACGTTTGGGAAGAGGTCCAAACGGCCGCGGAACGCCATTACGACCGGAGTGAAAATTGCGAGTTCACTACCTTTGTCGCCTACGAATATACCGACGCATCGAACCAAAACAACCTGCATCGCAATGTAATTTTTCGCAACGCCAATGTGACCCAGAGGCCCATAACAATTTACGAGAGTGAGCGCTCGGTGTTGTCTTTGTGGCAACAATTAAAGGCGCAATGCATCAATAGTGACTCGGGCTGCGATGTGCTGGCCATCCCGCATAACCCCAACTTAGCAGGAGGAATGATGTTCAGAGATCCAGTCACAGATGAAGAGCTTCATCTGCGTCGCTCCATCGAACCTTTGGTTGAGTTGGTACAACACAAAGGCGCCTCTGAGTGCCGTTACGATCGCCTCGCCGGTCGCGGTGTCAACACCACGGATGAGCTCTGTGACTTCGAGCAAATCCCAGCAGATAACCTTTACATGCTCGGTTCAGTTGAGGGTAAAATGCGCTCTGAACGCGGCAGCATGGTCGATGTCGATAATTTTGCTCGGCGCAACATGGTCCGCAATGTGCTCAAAGACGGCGTCGCGATGCGATCCGAGCTTGGCGGAAACCCATTCCAGCTAGGCTTTATTGGCAGCACGGATACCCACAGCGCGACCGGCGGTGGTGCTCAAGAAAAAGGCTACGTCGGACACTTAGGGCGGCGGGACTCAGAATATCGCAATGTGCAAGATCACTTTATTTCAAATCCCGGTGGTCATGCCGTCATTTGGGCGAAAGAAAATTCACGCGACGCGCTGTTTGACGCCATGCGTCGTCGTGAAACCTATGCCACCTCAGGGACACGACCCATAGTGCGTTTTTTTGGTGGCCAGTATGAAGCATCAGCCTGCGAGTCTTCGGAACGAGATGCAATCGGGTACCGTCAAGGCGTTCCCATGGGCGGCATTCTGACGCCCGCTGACCGGGCCTCAGCGCCGCAGTTTTTGGTTTATGCGCAAAAAGACGCGGGTACCGATCTGCATCCGGGATACGATCTGCAGCGAATACAGATAATTAAAGGATGGGTCGATAAAGAGGGCCAAACCCACGAGCGCGTGTTCGAAGTAGCGGGCAATCCCAATAACGGAGCTGGCGTAGACCCTAACAGCTGTGCCGCGACAGGTATTGGCTACTCAGAGCTGTGCACAGTATGGGAAGACCCCGATTTTGAAGCCAGCCAGGATGCGTTTTATTACGCCCGGGTTGTTGAAAATCCGTCGTGTCGGTGGAGTACGCTACAGTGTATGAGTGCGGGGGTAAATCCCTTCTCAGACAGCTGCGAAGCTCAGGCAGAAGCCGCAACGCAATTGGCCATCGAGCAAGACGGTGCTTCGGGTGATGTGTATGGGAAATGTTGCACTAGTACCGAGGAATCATCATTCTACAGCCCAACCATTCAAGAGCGGGCGTGGACCTCTCCTATTTGGTACGAGCCACCGCTCTAATCAGCTATAAGTTCGAATAGAGAAGGGCCAAACTTCGGTTTAGCCCTTTTTGCATTATCTGGTTGAGGTTTGGGATCCAATCGTATTTCAAAGACGCTTGCTGCTTGGGCAGGGTAGCGGCTCGGGCGTCCACATCGCAAATCGATGTGTTAAGTGTTCGAAAAGCGCGCTTAGTTGCTACGACTGAGCCCCTTCTTTCGCAAGATGCAAAAACACCGGCACTTCACCGCCGCCATCAACCTCGAGCGAGGCGCCTGAAATATAAGCCGCCTGCTCTGAGGCCAAGAATAAAGCCGCTTTGGCGATGTCCTCGGGCTCGGCCATACGCTTCAGAGGCAGCATATTAGCAACGCGATCGAAGCCCTCTTGGCCACCGTAGTGATCTACCGCCGCCTCGGTTCGAACCAAGCCCACCACGATTGCATTAACGCGTATGTTCGGCCCCCACTCCATTGCGAGCGAACGGGTGGCACTCAATAAGCCTGCTTTTGCTGCACCATAAGCCGTAGTGTAGGGAGAGGGTCGCACACCACTGACGCTCGCGATGTTGATGATACTGCACCCTGCGCGTTCGACCATGACTGGATGCACCTGCTGAGACAGCGTGAGCGGTGCAGTCAAATTAAGGGCAAGCAGCTTCTCGGTAAGGCGTGGGCTTGCTGTCGCGAAATCGACCTCAGGCCCGCCACCCGCATTATTCACCAATACATCAACTCTACCAAAAGCCCGCACCGCGGCATCAACCACCGCCTGTGACTGATCCACTTCGCGAATATCGGCCGCCACGAATAGAGCTTCTCTGCCCTCGCTCGCGATCGGCTCCTCTGGTGGTCGTCGACCACAGGCAACGACATTGGCCCCGGCAGCCAAAAACGATTCGCAAATTGCGCGACCAATGTAGCCTGCGCCACCCGTAACGATAACGGTTTTGTTAGAAAAGTCGCTCATAGTGCTCACAGATAGGGAGGGTGGATAGTAGAGGTATTATCGACGCTCAGAGCGATACCGTTAACGTGCTTTGATTCGTCTGATGCCAAAAACAAAATGACGTTTGCGATGTCTTCAGGCTGACAGAAAAAGGGCAAAGAGTCTTTGTAAGAATCGGGGCCTGCCGCTTCGTTTTGGCCAGCAATCTCTCGGACCATATCGGTATTAATCCCATCCGGATGGATCGAGTTGCAGCGAACGTTATTGGCGCGCTTTTTACACAGTACAGCCGTGCTCATTGTTAGGCCACGAACGGCCGCTTTCGATGCTGTGTAGGCGCAAAAATCGGGCACACCCATCAGTGCGGAAGACGAGCTCATATTAACAATGGAGCCGCCTCCGGCAGCCTCAATCAGCGGCAACACATACTTGATGGCCAGAAAGATACCATCGCTGTTCACGGCCATCAGCTTACGCCAGCCCTCTAAGGATTCTTGATCAATATTACCGAACTGCAGAATCGCGGCGTTATTAACTAAGATGTGCAAGTCAGCCCCATCTGCCTGCAAACGAGCAACGACCTTTTGCCAGTCAGCTTCTTCAGCAACGTTCTGGTGTATGAACTTGGCTCCGATTTCGGCAGCGGTCGCCTCACCGCGCTCGGCGTGGACATCCGAGATATAAACCGTTGCTCCTTCTGCGATAAAGCGCTCGGCTGCTGCACGACCAACGCCACGCGATCCACCCGTAATCAAAGCCGTTTTATTTTGTAATCTCATGGGCTACCCTCTTTATTTGTGTTGCTCCATTCTAGCGGCAAACCTCTGGTTTTAGCTTAAGTCGAATGGACTAGAAATGGAAAAGAAGCCCTCTCTTGGTTCATGCTAGAGTCACGCTCTACCAATAGGAGACTATACCATGACCACCTGTATCGTTGATGGGCCAAAAGAGTTACTGAACCTAATTGGAACCAAGCTCGGGCCCAGTGAACCCCTCGTCATCGAGCAGGACCGAATCGACCAGTTCGCCGATGCCACGGGCGATCATCAATGGATCCACGTCGATCCAGAGAAAGCCAAAGACGGACCCTTCGGTACAACGATCGCGCACGGTTATTTAACACTTTCTTTGGCAAACTGGTTTTTACCGCAGCTGCTGCAGGTGAATAAGGTATCGATGGGTGTAAACTACGGCGCAGAGACCATTCGCTTTCCGTCAACGGTTCCGGTAAACAGCACAATTAGAGCAACCGGCGAAATCGTTTCAGCCGAAGAGGCAAAGGGCGGCATCAAGGTTGTCGTGCGAATCGCCATTACAGTTGAAGGTGCCGACAGACCGGCTTGCCTCGTTGACACGATCAGCATTTTCTATCCCTAAGCATAAATACACTGAATGGCGAAGTCGCCAAGCAAGCCGAGTGGAGGCAGCCTATTTTAAGCGGGCGTTCACACGACACGACGTCGTGTGCTCGAGCGTGCCATGGATGGCCTTGAAGCGCTCCGCGTAAATAGGCGGCGATACGAGGCGGATTTAGACATCTCAGACAAATGGGTCAGGTTTTTTCAACCTGACCCTGGCACAATCGGAACCGTGGCGCGCCGGAATCGCACGCTGGTTCAAACTCCAGACATTGCCGCATCTGCAAGTAACTTACGCCAACGGGGTCAGACTTTGCGAATCCGACCCGTTCAATGCCTTACTAGTCGAGCTTGAACACCGTACGTGCATTTTCACGCAAGAACTTAGGCCAGACTTCGTCGCGGAAGGGCACGTTCGGCATGTCACCAAATATGCGCTCAAGTGACAGACCCATCGGGAAATAACCGGCATACATGACTTTGTCCGCGCCGCGCGTGTTAGCGAAGTGGATGATATCTTTCGGATAATGCTTAGGCGCAAAGGCGCTGGTCATGTAGTAGAGGTTGGGATACTTGAGCATGAGTTTCCACGCCAAGTCGGTCCAAGGCTCACCTCCGTGACGCATAACGACTTTGAGCTCTGGGAAGAACCAGCATATTTCGTCTAAGTGCTCGACCTTTTGTGGCTCCATGGGAATACGCGGACCCGGCACACCAACGCAGGTGCAGAAGGGGATATCCAAATCAACGCAAGCCACGAAGATGGGATACCACTTTTTGTCGGACAGTGACACTTGTGGGCACAGGCCAGACGGGAAAGCGGTGACGGCTTTCAAATCGTACGTCTCTTTCAAACGGCGGATTTTGCGAACTTCTTCCATGCCTTTGTTTGGGTTGCATTCATAACTGGCAATGAAACGATCGGGGTGCTCTAAAACCGCTTTGTTTTGCAGGGTGTACTGATCCTCATCAACGCCGATCATCGCCTTTTCAATGCCGAATTCGTCCATTTTGGAAATGGTGTACGCAATGTAATCGTCTTGAACGCCCGCCTTAGGTATGTCCTTGAACATGTATTGCGCTGGCATCTTAAACATCTGTCGGCTCTGCTCATCCATCAATAAAGGCTTGATGAAATCGTAGTAATCCGATGTGTCATTGTTTGGAATCGCCATCATAAGGTCAATAATTCCAATGTTCTCTGGCATAGCCATAGTGTGCTCCTTGTTAGTTGGGTCGAGGGGTCCGCTCGACGCCATTATGTGCCTCTTGTTCAGCTCAGTGCGGGATAGTCGTTATACCCTTCTGCACCACCGCCATAAAGCGTTTTCATATTAATGCGCGCGAGCTCAGCGCCCGCTTTGAATCGAGCGGGCAAATCCGGATTCGCTATAAAAGGGCGACCAAACGAGACTCCATCGACAAGCCCGTCTCCAATCGCCGCATCCGCTTCTGCTGCACTGTAGCTGTCATTGCCGATCACAGAGCCCGTAAAATATTCTCGCGCTAAGGCCAGCGAATCTAGGCCAGTTGCGTTCATTCGAATTACGTGTAAGTAAGCCAAATTGTAATGGTTAAGACCTTGCATCAACGCCGCAAACGTCTCTCTTGGGTTCTCATCGTGCAAATCGTTGAACGGGTTTGCGGGGCAAATTCGTACGCCCACCTTGTCACTACCCACTGCAAGGCAGAGGGCCCCAACCGTTTCCAACACAAACCGGAGACGATTTCCCAAGCTGCCGCCATACTGGTCTTCACGCTCATTCGTTCCGGTAGAGAGAAACTGCGCGGGTAAATAGCCCGATGTGCAGTGCAACTCGACCCCAGCAAAGCCCGCTTCAATCGCAAGCTGCGCGGAATAGACGTACTGGGCTTGAACCTCTTTAATTTCCTCGACTGTCATAGCCTCTGGCACCGGCATCGCCTGCATACCCTTCTCAGTGAAGATCTCCGCCTTGGCTTGTATCGCAGACGGCGCTATAAATCGCGTGCCTGCAGCCTTGTTATCGGGGTGCCCAACACGTCCACAGTGCATAAGCTGAGCCACCATTTGGCCACCCTCCGAAGCCACAGCTTGGGTCACTTTTTTCCAAGCCTCGGCATGCTCGGGCAAAAACAAACCTGGAGTGCGGTTATAACCTTTGCCGTCGGCAGAGGGATGCACGCCTTCGCTGATGATCAAACCCGCCGACGCTCGCTGGCGATAATATGCGACATGAAGATCCGTTACGAGATCGTCATCGGTGGCGCGACTTCGCGTCATCGGAGCCATCACGATACGATTGGGAAGCTCAATCGCCCCCAAGGTGATAGGAGAAAAAAGGTTTTTCAAATCGCTCATAATTTTCCTTAACGGGTGCGGATCTTGGGGTTGCCTTGATGACCACGCATGGTTTTTAAGAATTGCTCATAGGGGGCCGGTGGGGCTACGGCGGGAAGCGTATCTGAAGGTTCGGCATCCCAAAACGCCTTCCATGTCGGAAACAAATCATGGTACGCACCATCATAATGATCGCGATCGGGCCAACGCATCTTCTGATCACCAACCGGCGGTTTGTTGAGATCGGTTGCGTACCAATAGCAAGGTAAACGCCGAGCAAAGTACCAGCGCCCATCAATCCGCTCGTAGTGATCCCAATAAATCATCTGCATGATTACCCACTCGATATCGCCATCAGCGGTTGGGGTTTCGTGCTCGTTCTTCGAATAGACCACCCCCACTGCATGGTCAGGATCCTCAAATTCTATAATGTGATTACCAATGTGGTGAGAGGTACCGGTGAACTGCTCTCGCAACGTTTGATCCATCCACTTCTTAAAGTGCGCCCGGCCAGAGGTGCCTTTGCCTACGCGGACGTTCTCCGGAAATAGATTGACCATCGCGTCTAAATCACGCATGTCCAGTGCGAGCGAATATTTAGCAGCGAGCTGACGAATTTCATCTAACGACTCAAGTCGATCTAGCCGCGCCAAAATATCAGGATCAGACATAAACGTTCCCTTATGATCGTGCAATATGAAGGCCAGCAACGCGGCCACTGAATGAGGCGTCACCTACCGATGTACCAGAGGCATATCCGTCGCCTCGACGCGGCACACCGCAAGCCGTTCGGCCTGCCGCGTACAAGCCCGGAATAAGCTCACCGCCCGCGGTTTTCACCTCGCCATCGACCGTCGTATCCAAACCCCCAAGCGTGAAGTAGGGGTAAAATGTGCCATTACCGGGTGTACAGTCAAGAGCAACCACCGGCGGCGTGATCGGCTTTAGCCAGGCGGCATCTTTATGAAACAGGGGGTCTTTTCCCTCCGAAGCAAAGCGGTTATACGTTTCGACGCAGTGCTGCAGCTGTCCCTCAGGCAGATTCAGCTCTGCCGCCAATTCGTCAAGGGTTTCTCCCGTTCCGCCAATAGGTGATCCCAAATAGCTCTGCGTTTCGTAGCCCTCGTAATCATCAATACTCATTACAAAGTAGACGGGGCCACCCACCTGTCGCAAACAGGCCGAGCCGACACTGCCATGATAGGCGTCTTCATTGATAAACCGCTGGCCCTGGGCGTTGACTAAAATGCCGTAGGTAAGCGTGGCGGGCGGGTAATAGGGTAGGCTGACAAAACCTTCGTGCATGTTGATGACGGCGCCACCCACGCTCATGCCCATCTTTATACCAGAGCCCGTATCGTTCGGATTGCCTATTGGCATGCTCGCTTTTTTAAGTTCAGGGGCATATTGAGCGATCATTTCCTCGTTCATCACGAAACCACCGCAACACAGCACAACCCCTTTTCGTGCAGCAATCGTGCGCTCCTGCATGTCCTGCCTAATTACGGCGCCACACACTCGGACTTGTTCACCATCACGTTCGGTGATGAGTTTCAAAACGCGCGTCTCAAAGCGCGTCTCGATACCGCGCTTAGCGACACCGTCCGCCATAATTTTCATAAAGAGGGGACCACCGTTGTCGCCCTCGATATACAAATTGTGGCCTCGCGGTGTAGGAGGGATCTGATCTCTGTAAGGCCACGCTTTTTCGCTACCGGTAAAAAGTAAGCAGTCGTCTGTGAGCGCCATCATGGCGCGGTGGGGGTATTCGGAATCCTTAAACGGAATGCCTTGCTCAACCAACCAGTCGAAGTGCGCAACGCTCTCCTCACAGTAGCGTCGTGTTTTTTCTGCGCTCGCCTGGGGACCATTTGCCATCATGAGGTATTGATACATCGCTTCCGCCGTATCCTCATAGCCCACCGCTTTTTGAACGCGCGTACCTCCGCCAAGATATAACTCTGCCGAAGAGAGCGCGGTTGATCCACCCGCGTCAGAAGCCGCTTCAATCAACATCACCTTGGCGCCATTATCGTGAGCGGCGATCGCAGCGCAGGCGCCGGCGGCGCCAAACCCTACAACCAACACATCGACCTCTGCATCCCATGCGCAGACTTCGTTTTTAGACAGCGGTTTAAACTTATCAGCCACAGCGATTCCCCACTCTTATTAAGTCACGTTTTACGATCGGTAGACCTTATAAGGTTTGAGCATGCCTCACAGCCCCCAAATGGACGATAGTTGAGGCGCCATCTAACCATATAGTCCATTTGGTTCTTACCGTGAGAGCGTGTCTCAGTTACTCTGCCCACCTGATAACTACACTAAAAAAATGCAGGAGTTTTTATGCAGTGGTATACGGGCAATACCTTTTACGACACCTTGCTGATCGTGGGCTTTTTGTACGCTCTGATGATCTTCGTGAGCAGTTTTTACGGTACAGCAGCCTACGGCGGTCGCTTCGGTGGTTCTGGGAAATCTAAAGGAATCAAATTAGGATCCAAGCAAGGCTGGATTTTAATGGAGCTTCCGGGCCTGATCGTATTCCCAATCGTGTTCTTTATGGGGCAAAATTCCGACCAAATCGTGCCGCTCTTCTTTTTGGCGGTGTGGATGTTCCACTACACCAACCGAGCACTGGTCACACCCATGCTCATGCGAGTGGCGCCCGGCGCTCAAGGCACCTTCGCGTTCAATGTGGTGATCGCGGGCTGGATTACACTCTTCATGCACGGCTACTTCAATGCGGAATACATTGCCAACATCGGCACACAGTACACCGTTGAATGGTTCAGCGATCCTCGGTTCATCATCGGAATCCTAATCTATGCCTTTGGCTTTACCTTGAATGTCTACTCCGACACCATCCTTCGCAATCTTCGCTCGAAGAACCCAGCACCCAATGAGCCTCGCTATAAGATCCCCTATGGCGGTGCGTTTAAATGGGTCAGCTGCCCTCAATACTTAGGCGAAATCCTATCTTTCGTCGGTTTTGCAGTAATGACATGGAACTTGGGCGCCGTATTCGTCTTGGCGATCACCGTCGGTAATTTGGCCCCTCGCGCGATGGTTACGCACAAGTGGTTCATCAAGAACTTCGAAGAGTATCCAAAAGAGCGCAAGGCGCTTATTCCCTACATTTGGTAAGCAGACACCTTACGCAAAAAGCCGCTTTCGAGCGGCTTTTTTATGCCGAAGCAATGAACCTTAACTCAAAGCTTGAGACCCAGGCTCATTCACCTGCTGGGTCAGACTCTGCGTATCTGACCCTTGCAACTATCGCACCGTAGTCACATAAGCAGTCTGCGACGATATGAATGAACCAGCGAACGATACCCACTAAGCCACAATTAGGAGGCGCTTTGACTGGACGCGGTTGGCGGGAGCTTTTGGCGAGAATGTCTGAGCGAAGGGCGAAGCCTGAAGCGAGTTTCGCAGCCGCCGCCATTAGCGGGAGGGAAGCCGAACCGTGGCGTGGGGGTATCGCACGTTGGTTCAAACTCTAGACATTGCCGTATCTACGAGTAGCTAGCGCTGGGGTCAGGCTTTGCGTTAGCGCTTCTTGCGGCTACCCGGTGCTGGAACAGGGTTAGGGCCACCGGCAAAACACTGCGCGTTATTCATCCAAAGTGTCGCTACGTCGCCTTGAACCAACAGACTCGTATCCACAACGTTACGGGTTTGTGTGACCACTTGCGCAAACTCAAGGGCGTCACCGCTAATCACATTGCTTTCTGAGGGTTCGCCATAGGTCCAGATGTCACCCGAAGGCGCCGTCAAGACCAAATGAGGCATGGCTTCAGGCACGTCTAGTCGCCTGTTTTTAAAGGTCCAGCCGAAGGTATTTACACCCAGCACTACGATGTTTTGTATTCGATCTGAATCAATGCGATCTTGCCCAAGCACATCATAAATAGCCTGCGCATGAGCCCATGTTTCCATTTGCCGAGCCGTGATAGAAGAGCGCGCTGACATGGATGGCCCAACCCACTCGACGCGCGCAGACGGATCAGCCACCGCAAACGCATCTGCGGTACGATGATACGTTTCACGCCACTGCTGCACTAGCGCCGGGGCTGATAGCTCCGCATAGCGCGCGCGCTCAAAGCTTTTCAGATCACCGCCTTTCATAAGGTGTTCACCAATGGGCGCGAAGAAGGCTTGAAAGGCTTCGGGATCGATCAATGAAAGCAAGGCAGCCTCGTTCCACATGTGTAAGTGAGCGATCACGTCGACAATCGTCCAAGATTTAAAATCCGTCGTCAGCTGAAGCCGCTCACCTGACAAACCCGAGATCAAACGGTCGACGTCTTCACTCTCTACCAAAAAATCTCGCGCTTGCTGCATCACTCATCCTCACTAATCAAACCGCTTGATAACAGGGCAAAACCCTACCACCACCAGATTACACAATCCCACTGATTCCAGCGCGGGACCGTCCACTTATCAATCAAACCCCTCGCTGTCTAAGGGGTAAGTACAGTTCACAATATTACTCTGCTTCGTGAGGCATTGCTCAACCTGTGGGTTAGACGTCCTGTTCCTCAATCACAATCAAAATATCGCCCGCTGCCACCTGCTGACCCGAGGTCGCAGCCACCGTTGCCACGGTACCATCACCGGGTGCTGTGATACTGTGCTGCATCTTCATAGCCTCAAGAATAGCCAAGCGCTGGCCCTTTACCACAGATTGACCCGACTCAACTTCAACACTCAGGATTAATCCATGCATTGGCGCAGTAATGTTTCCGCTACCCACCTCCTCATTAGCGCCCGGAGGTAAAACCGCTGTATTCGTGCAAACAAGGCTCTGATCGCCCATCGCCACGTGAATAGTGGCTGCATCTTCAGCAACAAAGCGAGCTCGAAGTGTTCTGCCGTCGACATTCAAGACAATCGTGTTGCGCTCTACCCTAACCCCATCAACGTGATAGGTTTTGTCATTTACCGAGCAATCATATATACCCTGAGCGCTCGCATTAATGCGCACGGTAATCGATTCGAACTCTCCTTCATATATGAAAAGAGATTTAGCGATACCCGTCGATGCCCAGTCTAAAAGCTCGGACGAAACGCTCACACTTTGGGTCTTCGCTTTGAGGCGCGCGGCGTGGTATTGCGCGACTGCCGCCACCAGGAAAGCGGCGTCCTGCACTTGCGGCTTCTCGGGCTGCTCTCCATAAACTTGTCCGATGAAAGCCGTCGTTGCCTCGCCTTTTGTAAACGCGTCCTGTTTGAGAATATCGAGAAGGAAATCGCGGTTGTTAGGTAGCCCCAAGAGCGCGCCTTGACTCAACCCGTTAATCAATACTCGCCTGGCATCCTCTCGCGTTTCGCCGTGAGCCATGACTTTGGCTACCATCGAATCGTAAAAGGGCGACACGGAATCACCTGATTCCACGCCCGCATCTACTCGAAAGCCTTCCAGGTCGGGGAGTTCGAATAATCGAATCGGTCCCGTGCTTGGCAAAAAGCCGGAGTAGGGGTCCTCTGCGTACAAGCGGACTTCGATAGCGTGTCCAAAGAGCTCAATATCCTCTTGCTCAAGCGGGAGCGACTCCCCGCGCGCAACACGTAACTGCCACTCAACTAAGTCAAGACCTGTGACCAATTCTGTAACGGGGTGCTCCACCTGGAGGCGCGTGTTCATTTCCAGAAAATAGAAGTCACCCACTTTATCCAAGAGAAACTCAACGGTACCTGCACCGACATAATTAACGGCTTTCGCTGCATCCACCGCGGCGTTGCCCATCTGTTGCCGCAAGCTTTCCGTCATTACGGGACACGGGGATTCCTCTACTACTTTTTGGTGACGACGTTGAATAGAACAATCTCTTTCGCCCAAGTGCACCACATTGCCGTGTTGGTCGGCAAAAACTTGAATCTCTACGTGGCGCGGCTCAATGATGGCTTTTTCAATGATAAGCTCGCTCGAGCCAAACGCATTTTGAGCCTCGGATTGCGCCATCGCAATCGCAGGCTCGAGATCGCTCGCGTCGTGCACCAAACGCATACCGCGCCCGCCACCGCCGGCAGCGGCTTTGACCATCACGGGCATGCCAATCTCAAGCGCTGCCTGAGTCAACCGCTCGAGCGACTGATCGTCATCTTGGTAACCCGGAACGCAAGGTACGCCCGCCTCGATCATGGCTCGCTTCGCTCTGGCCTTATCACCCATAACTTCAATAGCATGCCGAGACGGTCCGATGAACACGATCCCTCGCTCGGCGCAGGCTTCGGCAAAATCGGCATTTTCTGAGAGAAAGCCATAGCCAGGGTGGACGGCATCAACACCCAAGCTAACAGCGGCATCCAAAATAAGATCAGCCCTTAAGTAGGATGAGCCTACAGGCGCCGGACCAATGCACACGGCCTGATCCGCTGCACGAACGTGTGCAGCCTTGGCATCCGCCTCGGAATACACGGCAACGGTACGCATTCCCATGCGCTTGGCCGTTTTCATAACACGTATCGCTATCTCTCCGCGATTCGCAACCATCACTGTCGAAATCGTCATAGTCAGTTCCTTAAGGCTCCTGAGCCCATATGGGAGCGCGCTTCTCTAGGAAGGAGCGCACACCCTCTTTACCTTCTTCACTCTTAAGCCGCTGGGTAAAATTACGGCCCGCTACGTCTGGAATTTCTGCCGGTTCGATATAAGGCAGATCGAGAATCAAGGATTTGGTGGCCGCAATGGCGCCGGGCGCGCATTTCAAAACATCGCGCCGTACTCGCTGCTCAAGGGTTTCAAGGGCCGCAACGTCATCTGCCGTGAAATCGGCCAAACCGAGCGCTTCGGCCTCAGCGCCATTGAAGCGCGCAGCCGTTAGCATCAAGCGACGGGCTTTTGCGTAGCCCAATTTCTGCATCACAAAACGAGCAATTTGAGCCGGCGAAATGCCGATCATAGTCTCACTGAACGCGAACTTGGCTGAGCTTTGGCAAATCGCCACATCGCAACAGCACACGATGCCCAAACCACCTGCGATAGCGGCGCCTTCTACGAGAGCGACAGTAACTTGGGGCATGCTATTTAAACGATTGAGAAGATGCGCGATGCTTTTGCTCATTTCGATGACGTCGGCGTCATCCGCTTCAGAGAATTTCTGAAAACTCCTCAGGTCTCCACCCGCGGAAAACACGCCTCCACGACCACGTAAGGTAATACCCCTGACAGATCGATCATCCGCCACCGCGTGGAGTACAGCGAGCGTCTCTTCAACTCGCTGATCCGTGAGCGCGTTCCTATTGGCAATGCCGTTGAACCAAATGCTCAACCAACCATTTTTAATCTCTGTTTCAATACTTTGTGTCTCTGGCAACATCATCAAATCCTTACATTCGGGCTACGCCAAAGGCGTTAGGACGCAACTCACGGTTACGCGATTCGAGGCAGGTTTCTAAAGCAAAAGCCAACACTTTGCGCGTGTCACGAGGGTCAATAACGCCATGATCCAAGACCTGACCAGAGGTGTAAAACGCATCCTCCTGCCGGTCGAAATGAGCTTGAATTCGAGCCTCCTGCTTCGCTATTGTCTCGTAATCTGGCTCTTCACCTTTGCGCTTAGCCGCCACCTCGGCCACTTGGGACATGGTTTTAGCCGCCGATTGGCCGGCCATCACACCGGTTCGGGCACTTGGCCAAGCAAACAGAAAATCGGGCTCATACGCCCAACCGCACATACCGTAGTTACCGGCACCGAAACTCGCCCCAAGATAGAGGGTGATCTTGGGAACTCGAATATTTGACACAGCTTGAACCATTTTTGAGCCATGTTTAATCATTCCTGCCTGCTCGTATTGAGTCCCTACCATGTAGCCGGTCGTATTATTCAGGAAAATAACGGGAAGCCCCGCTTGATCGCAAAGCTGGAGGAACTGAGCCGCCTTAGTCGCGCCATTTGGATCAATGGGTCCGTTATTACCGAGGATCGCACACGCGATCCCCGTTATGCTTGCGTAACAACAGACAGTGGAAGAACCATAGCGAGGCTTGAACTCCTCTATGTCTGATCCATCCACAACGCGAGCTAAAACCTCGCGCACGTCCCACGGAATTCTGTGATCCACAGGTATCGCACCAGCGAGCTCTTCTGCATTGTACTTTGGTGGACAATAGGGCTGGCGCGTGAGTGGGGTTGTATTTTTGTTCCAATTCAAACGCCCAAGCACTTCACGCGCCTTTAGTAACCCATGAGCGTCATTATCAACAAGGTACTCAACGACGCCCGAGACAGACGAATGCATTTCCGTGCCGCCCAGCTCTCGCTCGTCGGCTTCTTCCCCTGTGGCCGCTTTCACAAGTGCTGCTCCAGCCAGAGCGGCCAAGCCGTTTTCTCTTACACCAATGACGTAATCAGCCATACCCGGCATGTAGGCGCCACCCGCGGTTGACGCACCATGAAGCACGACAATATTGGGAATACCCATAGCTGAAAGTTGCGCCATGTTTCGAAAGACGGCGCCAAACACCGCCCAGGCCGTCACCTCATAGTTGATCAGGTTGGCGCCAGCGCTTTCAACCATGTGAATTAAGGGCAGTTTTTGGCGTTTGCAAATCTCTTGAACTGCCAGATGCACAGGCCCCGTTTTCGGAGTGATCGCACCCGCTGCTATGCCCGAGTCATCCGCCCAGACCATGCAGCGTACACCTTGCACAAAGCCAATTCCGATAATCACGGAGGCACCGGGAATACTGGTTTCGGGGTTAGGATCACCGACCATATAGTTTGCTAATGTATGCAGACGTAGAAAAGGCATCCCTGGGTCTAAGAGGCGCTCTACACGCTCGAACGGCGGTATTTGCCCGCGTTTTTCAAAAACGGGAATGCGCCGATTACTGGCCTCAACCGCTCGCGTTTCAAGCGAGCGCAGACGCTCAACAAACTCGAGCATCGCGCTCCGATTCTGCTCGTACGCCTCACTCCCAACAATAACTTGGCTTTGAATCACAGCCATTTTTATTCCTCCAATAGTACCGCCGGAATGCGTACCGGCGTTTGCAACAAAATTTGCGCGTAGCTTTTCCCTTGGGGGTCATTTCTGAGACTGGCTACACCGCCTCCCCCCAATGCCTCATCAAGCAAAAAGTTAAAGGCGTTTAGGCCAGGCATGAAATATCGCGAGACCAAGGCTGAATTCAGAAAGTGCGCGAAACGCTCACGAACGACCTCCTCGGTGAGCGCGCGTGCAACCCAAGGCACGTAGGCCTCTTGTCGCGCAATGATCCCGATATTAGCCTTATTACCCTTATCGCCCGAACGCCCCCAGGCAAGGCGCTCCAAGGGCACCTCGACAGACTCCGCTGAGACATCGACCATAGCGGGAAGTGGGTGAACGAGAGTGGGGTAGGCAGCGGGTTCCGGTGAATTAATCGGATCGGAAAAAGACACCCGCTCGGTCCCGTCACCGATCGATATCGACACAGTTGATCTACTAATCAAGAATGAGAACAGCCTAATAACGGGCGAGGGTTTTGGTCTTGTGCCGGCAAATCCAGCGAGCCCCGCTGGCGCAGCTAAGCCGGCACCGGTGATTTCTTTCAGCAGTAGCATCAATGCTCGCTTGTCTTGATGCTTTGCCGCGATTTTAAGCGCGACTTCTCGGCTGTATGATTCCTGCGAGTAGCGCCCAAAGTGTGAACCATCACCCACAATCTCTACGAGCTCTTCGACGAAGCCGGGGGCCCCAACGGCTGTTAGTTTGCGACGTGCTCGTTCTAGCGCGTTTGCCGCAAACGATTGTGCCCGCTCGCTTGCTTTGCCGCCCACATAAAACCAGATCATACCCAAGCGCCAACCATCGGCCCAGGTCATCGAAACCTTGTAGTGAGAGGGTACACCACGTCCCTTGGCGCCCGTCACCAACACCCTGTTTTCACCGATCTCATGCAATTCGACCTGCGTAAAATCACACACCACATCAGGCAGATAATAAGCAGACGGATCGCCAATCTCATAGACAAGCTGCTCGGACACCGTACCCTTCGATACCAAACCGCCCGTACCCTCAGGCTTGGTAATCTCACAGGAACCATCATCGAAGACCGTAGCGATGGGGTAACCCACATCGTCCATCGTATCCGCAACATGTTCCCAGTCGGTGAAATTACCACCTGTAGCCTGCGGCCCGCACTCGATTAAATGCCCAGCAAGTGCGCCACCTGCCAATTTATCCAGCTCGTTTTCCTGCCAACCAAAGGCATGGATGCATGCCCCCAAGGTCACTGCTGAATCGACACAGCGGCCGGTGATTACAATATCGGCACCTTCATCTAAGGCTTTTGCGATCGGAAAGGCGCCTAAATAGGCGTTCACACTGGCGATTTTAGAGGCGTCAGGGAAGGGTTCTTGAGAGAACATTTCGACGGGCCCCTGCTCTGCCAAAGACCCGAGTTGCGGCAGCAAGTCATCGCCAAGAATCACTGCCACCTTTAAAGATAACTTTTTATCCGCAATGTGTTTCCGAATCGCCTCGGCGCAGGCCTCTGGATTAACACCCCCAGCATTCGAGATGATACGTACACCTTGATCCGCGATTTGAACCAAATTCGGAGCCAGGACAGCGTCCACGAAATCCGTGGCATAACCTAAACTCGAATCGGCTTCACGCGCACGCGCTAAAATGGACATCGTAATTTCAGCTAAATAGTCAAATACGATGTAATCAAGCGACTTATCGTTCAAAAATTGAGGTAAAGCCATATCGGACTCACCCCAATAACCGCTTGCACCACCAATTCGAATCGACGGCTGATTCGTCATCATGACCTCCGACCGCAAGCATTAAGACCCAAACGGTTTAAACTTGCATATTTAATGAATCTAACTCAATATAAATGAGCCTAAATCATTTATTGGCATCAAGCAAGGAAATCGTATGGGCAAGGCAACATCAATTCGCACTCAACGACAGAAGATGGAAGCCAAGGAGCAGGCCATTTTGAACGCCGCTCGGGCAGAATTCAGCGCAATGGGTGTAGAGGGCGCGAAAATGAGCGCCATCGCTAAACGCGCCTCGGTTGCCGAGGGTACGGTCTACCTATATTACCGAAACAAGAAGGAACTCCTGGATGCGGTGGTTTCCAAGTTCTGGCAGGATCTCACTCGGGGCGCCAAAGCTGCTACGCGCAAAAATACAGATACAATTCAGCGACTGGAGGCTCTCGCCCGCTTTCATCTCAGAGAGCTCGTAAACGAGTTTGATTTCGTTGGCTTTACGGTGCGGACTCGAGAAACGGGAACGCTCGATTCGCCGAGCCTTGAACCTATCCGCGGCTACGTCGCCTTATTCGACGAAATATTTTCTCAAGGTATAGACCGAGGTATTTTCGTCAATGCTCCCAAGATTTGGATCGCTCGAGATTTATTCTACGGCACGCTCGAATACGCCTCCCGCACACTCCATTTGCATCCCGACAGAGCAGAGGAGGACGTGGTCGAACATCTAGTGTCACTCTTCCAAATTCGCTACGGCCAAACTGCCGCGCCAGAGGCATCACCTCTTACCGAAGTGAACGAGCGATTGGAACGTATAGAGTCGATGTTAAAAAATCAGTAAATACCCGACCAACGTGCGATAGCTTGACTGAGCAAGCTAAATACGATCGTGACGCCAATCAGCAGCAGCATCATCCTAAATGGCCTAAAGGGCCTTCTCTCTACCGAATTGACCCCCTTGCTACAGAATTCATCGACCTTAGCTTGATCCTCAGGCTTCAATCTAGGCTCGCTGTAGGAAGCTGAATCCGCCTCGTTGTCACTCATAGGAGCTACCTCTCCATTGCGCTTGTGAAGGCGAAGTGTAAGAACATCTTCGCCCTTTTGCCAGAGTTTACTGGGCCACAGCAAATAATGCTTCGGGCATTTGCATTAGGGGCTCAGCCCCGCCCTCAATAGCTAAACGATGCCCCTGCGCCCGAGGCAAGATACGCCTGAAGTAAAACTCAGCCGTCATAAGTTTGGCGCGAAGAAAATCGGCATCCGCGGAGCGGGCCGGATCTGCGATCAATTGAGCCGCAACACTGGCGATCTGCGCCCAAAAATAGGCCAACACAACATACCCACTGTACATGAGATAGTCGACTGAAGCCGCGCCCGCTTCATCCGCATTGCTCATGGCTTTTTCGCCGATTTGTAGAGATAAAGTGAGCCACTCATCTTTGAGGAGCGATACTTGATCGATCCACGGCTGAACTTCCGCTGGGTGAGACTGTTGGCAGAAAGCCTCTATTTGCGCCGTGAAATCCATGAGCAACTTACCGCCACTACCCAACACTTTTCGACCAATTAAATCCATAGCCTGAACACCCGTCGTGCCTTCATACAGCAAAGCAATGCGGGCATCTCTTACGATTTGCTCCATTCCCCACTCGCGGATGTAACCGTGACCACCTAATACTTGGACGCCGTGGTTTGCGGCCTCAAAACC
>Ga0222719_10001223_pt1 | contig 25221 bp, 35 predicted proteins | sample C33_34DmetaG_FD_165039 | JGI IMG/M metagenome (GOLD analysis project Ga0222719, IMG submission 165039) | Estuarine water microbial communities from San Francisco Bay, California, United States - C33_34D | ecosystem: Environmental > Aquatic > Marine > Unclassified | place: USA: California...
GGCCGACATCGTATCTTGCCATGCCGCAACTCAACATCAAAATGACCGGCGGAAACAGTTACACCATTGAAGTTGCGACAGTTGGCACGACCGGCAGCGTTTCGGAAGATTCAAACGTGACGATGCTCGGTCAGCCTATGCAAACGAAATTGACAAACTCGCCAACGGGCTATTCCCTCTCGATTGAGGCGCATGAGTGGTGGACCGATGAGGAATGGATCAACGAATCAGATTGGGCCAGTCAGCCCTAGCTGTATTTGTCAGCAACTTTTTGAAGCTTGTTTGCAAGATACTTCTGCATGTCGGCAGTTGCTTCTCGAATTGCTTTCTCCAACGCGGGTTTCATCACTTTGGCGTAGTGGTTTGAGTCAAGACCGGGGATTTGGAGCAATGCAGTCAATGTTGCCGGGGTGGATATTTTTGCACTGGTGTCATCAATGGATGCTCGACCTTTGGCATGTGGATTTTTGGTAAAATCAAAAGGCTTTTTCATTAATTGCTTTGCAAGCTTTATAAACATTGCCTTGGAGTAACCTATCGCCCTCTTACGCGAATTAAATATCTTACTAGCCAGATCATAGTTGCCCTTTCCTCGCGGAGCTTTGCCCAATTTATTACCCTCAGATGCTTTGGCGTGGAATAGTCCGTTTGATTTCTTCCTTGGTCTAGCTCTACTCCCCGGCTTGCGAGGCTTGTGGGGCGCACCCAGAGCTGTAATATCGGGAGCTTTTGCATTGTCGATGTGGGAAGCGGCGCGGAAAGCAATATCTTTCGCCTTGTTATTTATCAAATCTGACGATTCCCGCTTGTTCGCTTTTACGTATTCATTGAGCGTTCGCGTAAACTCCGTCATATCAATATCAAGCTCCATTGCCAAACTTCGCTTGTTTTTGCGAAACGGTCAAATTGCGGTAAATTGAGCGACTTGGTAGCTTTAAAAGTTGCAACGTAAGGACAATTCAAATGACTCTCTATTTCGACAGACGACTTCGCCGATTTGTAACTGTGCCAGGACTGGATGGCGCACTTGAAACGCTAACATTGAAAGCTGGAGACGTAGAGGAGGTTGTCGTTCAATTCGGGCGATCCCCAGACGGCGCAGCTCCAAACTCAGTTGTCACAGCTCCATCGTGGACGGCGGAGAATCTTGGAGCAGGCGCACTGATTGACATTGGAATTAAAGCGAGCGGAGACTATTCGGACGGCGATCTACTAGCCGGGACATCGACATATGTTCACGATTCAGTTGCAAAAACATACACTTTCAACCTTTCGCTAAACACCACCGAAATCAACACTGAGCTTCACAGGCTTGACGCGCATGAAGGTAACGATGTTGCTTCGATTGACGACTGCTTGTTTGAGCTGACCTACAAATACAGCGCAGGCGCAGACTACCAATCTTCCATTGACGACGTAGTTGTAACGATTAAGCATGACGTTCTGGGAGGCAGTGAGGGAACACCTGTAAACGCCGCAGACCCGGACGAATATTCTCTGATTTCAAACACGATTCAGCACTTTCCATCTTTAACGGGATTGACCGGCGGAACATCTACCGATTTGGATAGTGTTGAAACCGTCAGCCGGTCGATAGGTGAAGTCGTCGATCTTACAGTTGGCAACGACCTCAGAATCTACGAACTACAATCTGGAACGACGGCAGAAAGTTCTCCAGAAACAATTCGCCCGGACGATTACGCGGCATCAACTAACGAAAAAATCTGGACCTTACTCAGCACCAACGGCGGCGGCGGCGGCGCAAGTTTACCTGTAGACGATACAACATCCATCGCAAGGGATCCGGTCGACAACACCAAGCAGGCGCGTCTCGATGTCGGGCTAGTTTCAACCGGGACCGTTCGCGCATTGCAAGTTCCAGACGGCGACGCCAAAGCGGGATTGGTCGTAATGGAGCGCGAATTGGTCGCATCAGGCGTTAGCGCGTCAGCACCATCATATCACGATTTTGGAGTAATCGGAACTCCGTTTACTGCCGTTTCGCTAGAAATCTACGTAAAGACACAGGCGACATCGCCAGTTGAGGCTCGGATGAGAAAAAATCAAGTATTGGCAGGAAATACCGCAATCGCCAATCAAGCGACGAACGGAACTGATTATGACGAATACGGAACGGTTGACCCGTCAGTTTCTTTTGCGGCAGGCGACGAGATGCAAGTCGCAATCACTGACGATGGAACGGCAGGATCAGGCTCGACAGTGGCAGCGGGGCCGATAGTGGCGAGAGTGATCGGCTATTACAATGCGGCTTAATGATCCAATCTCACGGCAACGAAAACACCTCTGATCTCGTCAATTTTGGATCAACCGCTAGGGTTTCCTGGTCAACCAAAAGAGCGCAGAGGCGTGGGAGTCCGGCCAAAAGAGTTCCATTGTCGTCAGATGAGCCGATTCGCGTGGATCGAATTGTTACCGTAGCAGACAAGAACCTAGCTCACGAGCTAGATGAGTGGCTACCTAGCGCGAGGCTCTGCTATCCTGGCGTCCCGCTGCACGTCGCCACAGATATTTCAGAACAGGAGTTTCAAGGAATACTAGGCAGGCTAAACGTAGAGAATGTGATTCGAATGCCGCTGGATTTGTCTGTAGCAACTCCCAGGGTTCAAAAGGTAAATAAGTGGGCGGAACATTGGATTCTTGAGGCTATTTGGGCAAAACTCGACACGCTTCGCAGCGTCGTCACAGATCATCCGGGTGAAGGCGTTATGCTGGCAGATGCGGATATAACTTTCCTGAAACCTATTGATCGCAGTTTTTATGCTGATGTAGTTTTGAGTCCATACTACTTTGGAGACTTCACTCAGAAAACCCGTGATCTCGATGGCGATTTGATTCCTTTAGCTGAAAGAGATGGATGGTTTAATGCGGGAATGATTCTCACAAGATCAAAAGAGTTCTGCGATTGGTGGGTTCCGCAATACGAGGCAGGACATCCCGGTTCTTTTGTTGAGCAGTCATCTCTAGAGCTTGTGCCTGGGGCTTTCGCTACCGACTACCTCGACGCAAGGCACAATTTCGGAAAATGGAGACTATCGCCACCGGCTCCTGACACTGCAAGTGTCCACATGCACATTCACGAAAAATCGCATCGGACAGATATAACGATGTTGAAAATTGCAGCGCAAAGAGCAGCGGCAAAAGCTCGGAGATTACTGAGAGACAACCCAGACAAACGAGCATGATTTCACTTCACCGAAAATTCGTTTTTGTCCATGTAAATAAAACGGGCGGCACGTCAATCGTCGAGGCATTGTCTCAATTTGAGGATCGAACAGAAGAAGATGTTTTACACGATCATTCTCCCTTTGCAGCGTATAAAAGAGTTCTGGGTTTAGACCTTTGGAACGAGTTCTACACTTTCGGATTTATACGAAATCCATACGAAAGAATGGTTTCCGCTTACGAATACCGGAGGCAGATTCTTGAGGTTCAAAAGGAAACGATGGATGCCAAAAACAAGGCTTTTGCCGATTGGGTGTTTGATTTTGTCGCTCCAAAAGTAAAACGCCAAAAATTTTCAGAGTGGACAAATCAAATGAGACTACTAGGCGACGGGGAAAAGCCTATGGTTGAAGATTTGTTTTTGTTCGAGGAGATGGAAAGCGCATGGGAGACGATACAAAGCAAACTAGGCATTTCGGAGGAACTTCCTCACACAAATAAAACGGTAAAAAAGCCACTAGGTGAATATTACCGGGGTAATGATGAAGTCAGAGATTTGGTTCGCGAGTTTCACTTAAACGATTTCGCATGGGCGGAGTCGAACGGGATAAATTGGGATTGCGAATAGTTATTTAGTTATGAATGTTTTACAAAACGGCAGCGATTTAGTCAGAAAAGCCAGAGAATCGGGAATGGATAAAGTGGCCGATACCTTGCTTTCAGTATCTCCAATCGGAGGCTATTGGAACATTGTAAAAAAGATTGGGCGAGCGTTGGGACTTGGCGACAACGCGACCGAAACAGCCATCGCCGACGCACTGGAGGATGCAACACCGGAGCAGCGAGTTCAAATTGCAGAGATAGCATTGAAAGAGCATGAAGCGATTTTGGCAGACTACCAGCAGGACCGGGAACAAGTAACTGCCCGACACGCTGCCGATATGATGGGCGATTGCAGGCTTTCCAAAACATTCAGGCCAATCGCAGGCTATATTGTCATTGGCTGTTTTTTAATTGATTGGATTCTTTGTCTAATACTTTTCGCGACAGGCAACCCATCGCAGCCAAACGAATTGCTGGCGACTCTTGCTACAACGGTAGTCGGTTTCTACTACGGATCGCGAGGACTCCAGCATATCGCCTCGAAATTTGCATCGAAGTGGTCAGGTAAAGTCAGGTAATGGTTTTTCTGCTTACATTGCTACGGCTAATTGTGCGCGAACTATTCGGAAGGAATAGGACGATTCACCGCGCACCACTACCTGACCCCGCGCCGATTCCAAGCGATCCACCAGAACCACCGGAAGCTCCCGCTATAGTGAAACCACCGTCGATGGATTTCGGCGCAGCTACAGACGTTGCAAGGGCTGTGCTAGGCAAAGGATATGATGTTTTCGCAAACAACTTGCAACCATACAATCTAAACATCGTAGGCATTCGCGACGCATCGCCAGAGTTTGACCGATTCGGATGTCGATTGGTGCAATTCTGGAAGCAGGAAAATGGAGAGTGGCATGTTATCTCCGTGCCGTTTACTACCTATCCGGGAGAGAGATATACTAGGCGTAAGCTACTCAATCCACGCGGCGCAATGATACTCAAGCCGGGCCAATACAGAAACATCTACCGACTCCGAAAGCATCGAGGACTCTACAATGCACTGTGCCAGGACGGTGGACCGGTAAACGTATACCGTGACGGCAACAGAGATAGAGTCTACGATCTCAAACCAAACACGCTACACAGTGGCAACTTCGGCGCAAACATTCATGCTCCAGAGAATCCAGACGACGGCATTTGTAGCGACGTTTACGAAAAGATTGGTGCAGCATCGGCAGGATGTCAGGTAACAAAGAGCGTTCAAGACTTCTTGCGATTGCGAGATGAATGGGAAAAGGCAAAGCAGATTTGGGGAAATGTTTTCACATATACGCTTATTGAGGACACTGACCTGACCGACGCAAGCTCTGAGTTGGTAACTGTTGCAGATGTGACGATTGAAACGCCTAGCGACTACGCAGCAGGCAGGGCTATAGTCGATCTCGAGGCGCGAAAAGATGCAGACGGGACGCTGAAAATTTACAGATTGCCAGAAAACGATGGCGGAGGAAAATACGAGATTGCAGGGATCAATGACCGATACCACCCGGAGGCACTTGCTGACCTGCAAGCGATGAATCCTGATCGGCGCGAGGAATACGCGGCTAGATACATTGAGGAATATACGCTGAAATATACAAAGCTCGACGAGGTAAGGCTCAAACCTGGGACGAGGTTCTTCGTTCTGGATACGACTTTCAACAGAGGGCCAAGCGGGAGCGCGTGGATCGTGCAGGATGCGCTTCGCGCAATGGGGCATAATGTAAGGAGAGATGGGAAATGGGGGCCGCGCACTCGCGGAACGCTAGAAAAGGCAGACCGAGACACGCCTTCTCTATTGCTGCAAAAGCTACGAGACTCGCGAGAGAGATACGAGCGCGAAAGGGTAGGATATAGATCGAATCTTTGGAAGGGGCTTGTAAACCGTTGGAACGCAGTTCACGAAATCGCGGAGGAGATGAACAGTAACCTTTTATGAATATACTACACCAAATCATTGCAGCGGCGAAATCACTCGCCACACTACCGGCATCGGAGTTTACCATTTCCGGTTATATCAAATACTTTGCAGCAATTATCGCTATTTCCTCACTGGGTAGCGTTGCCAAAATGCTTGGGGATCACACCGAGAAAGTAACGAAGCGCGTCGTTCTGACCTATCTAATCACAGGAACTACTGCCGGGCTGATACTTTCGCTTTTAACTATTGATAAATACGGCGGCTCCTTCCTGCTTGTCGGTATATCCGGCGTTGCTGGTTTTGGATCGGTCCAGATTCTTTCTGTTCTGTCCTATGGATTCCAGTCAGTTATCAAAAAGTTTTTCGGAACAAAATAACAAAACGAATAAAAGGAATGAACGATGGGAGTTTCAAGATTCTTATTCGGAACGGACAGCCACGGCGATCAGCAAGATGACGAAACGATAAATGCGTTTTTGTCGTTTGCTGACAGGTGGAAGCCTCACGTAAAAATACACGGCGGCGATGTGTTCGACTTTCGCCCTTTGCGAAATGGCGCAGGGGCGGAAGAACGAGCCGAGTCGATGGAGCGCGATTGTATCACCGGAATGGCGTTGCTCGACGCATACCGGCCGGATTACATCTTGCGAGGCAATCACGACGAAAGATTGTGGCAATCGGCGCAGTCGGCCACAAACGGAAACATGCGCGATCTATGCGGGAGACTTGTGCAGGAGATCGAGCAGCAAAAGACCTGGAAGGCTGCGACCGTGCTGCCCTACGACGTGAGAAGTGGCGTCTTGAAATTGGGACAGCTGCAATTCGTTCACGGCTACCACGCTGGCGTCGCGGCAGCTCGCCAGGCGATAGGAATTTACAAGGGCAGCGGCACTGGTGTTGTCCAAGGCCACGTTCACTCGTTTTCCAGGTTTGCTGATTCGTCACTCTCCCGGGCAGAAGGAATCAGCGTAGGCGCACTCTGTAAAATTGACATGCCATACAATGCCAAGACTCCGCGCAAGTTGGCGCATGAGAACGGATGGGCATTTGGCGAAATTCACCAATCCAAAAGCGGCAAATCAGATTGGGAGCTGTGGTTTTGCCGAAAAGGGGAGACGGGCAAGTTTATTTCTCCCGTTTGATCCAATCGGAGATTTGCACGGACTGAGAGACTTCGCGAGCCTTGCAGATAGCGCGAAACATATCTGCGTGTTCCGGCTCAATCCTGACTGTGATTGTTTCGCGAGGGGTGTCGCGGGGCTTTCGCCCTGCTCCTTTGCGTTTTCCTCCTGCTTTCATTTCCAGCAACCTCTCTGGTTTTGTTTTGCCCACGCAACGCTACCTGCAAGCCAAAGATTGAAAAACTCAATCGTAGAAAACTCCAGCCAACCGTCTTTGTTTTGCAGTGTGAACTTTTCTTGCGATCCGACTCTTTCAAATTTTCCCCACTCGTTTGACTCCGCATCCAGAAGCACTTGAACAAATTGTAGTTTTTGCAGTTTGCCCCAAAGATATTTTTGGCATTCATCGAGGGCTGTTGTGTTGATTGTCTCTTGCATGTTTTTAGATTACACCCCTATTTGATTTCGCGCAAGCACTTTTTCAAATAAAAGTGCATTTATTTTCCTTTCCTTGCAGTGCTGCGAACAAGGCGATGCACAAGACCTACTCCGTAAGCTCGCGATCTTGGGTGTTCTCCGAAAAATCCAAATCGGCCCAAATCTTCGGCGTTCGACCGAGGCGGAAAAGGTGGTTCCAGTGATCCGTGGCCTCCTTGAATGTGGTGCAGTATTTGGCTTGCGGCCTCCCGTCGAGACTTTGCCAAGTGACCATGTAGGGAAGCCCGCCGTGCGTTTCGGTGACGTTGAAACGGCGAACGAGCGGGTGCTGTCCAACCTGCTGCTCACTAGGAGTTGTCGGCGGATCGTTACAATAGTCTTGCATGATCTTTTACTTTAATTATTCGTTACTCAGTCCACCGCATTCACGTTACTGCCATAAAGTTTCAACCATAGCTTAGACGATTGCTGCCATTCCAATTCCTCTATTGACACTCCAGCATACCGCTCGTTTGGCGCGTCGAACTCCATGTATCGGTTGCCTTCTTCTGGATCGCCCCTAGGAATTTTCAACTCCGCAATATCAAACGGACCTCCAACGGAGTCGGCATCAAACCAGGCTTCTGTAAAAGACCTTGCTTGAATGAGTGCGTATCGGCCTCCGTAAGCTTTTTCTCCCCAATCTATTATGTATGTCTTCATAATTATTTACTCTTTTTAATTTCACGGTATGCCACAGCCTTACGACCTCCCGATAGTTTCACCTTCTTTTCCTCCCAAGTTCCAGCGGCGACAGACGAGCGCATCAGACGAGTAATCGTAGAGCGTCCGCAATCAGCAAGCACCGCAAGATCGTCGATCGTCCTCCAGCCTTCGAGCTTGGCATCTTCGTAATTACAAGCGACGGACTCAACACCGGCACGTTGCAATGCCTCGAATATCGAACTATCTTCCATCTTTATTTTCTCTAGATTCAGACTGCAAAATGAGATTTAGAGCGTAGTCAGTTGGTTGAGGCTCATCCCACAATTCCAGGTCGGTCATAACGGAATCGAGAACTGTAAAAAGATGAGGCGACTCAAACAATCTCAACTTGATTTTATCCAGACGCGATTCCGCAGCTCGCCAATATAAATCGTTTAGGTTGTTCGAGTCGTTTTTCATCTTATCAAAAAGGGATTTCGTCATTGCCCGGAGCTGGGACATCTTGCATTGGATGTGCTGGCTGAGATGCTGGCGCAGGTGGTTGATTATCCCAACCCCATTTGCACTCACCATTCCCAATGTAGTTTTTCGGCAATCCAGCCTCTCGATCCTCCTGCGATTGAGACTGATTGAGAGAAACCTGCTTCCATGCCTCCGGCTCGTTTTCATCAATCCAAATATCGACGTCCAAATACGTGCCTTTTGCACCCTGGAACAGTTTGGTTTTGTCGATTTTAGTTACGTCAATTTTTGCTTTAACTAGCTTACTCATATTTTTTTATGTTATTCTACTCTTAGGGCATATTCAACCCCTTTCCTGTTTGGAAATTGTTCGATTGATGGCAGTTTGCCTCCTACGACTTGTATTTCTTTAGATGCCGATTCTGTCAGTGTAATTCGAAAATCACTCTCGCCGTTCAATTCTTTGATTTCTCTGGCTAAAAAATTCCGATCTGACTTGGTCACTTGCGAAATGTTGAATATCGCTCGACCTAGAATCTCGCTGAGTAAATACCAGGACATTGTGACTTTGGGCTTCACGTCCGGCAAATCCAAATGCGGCTCTTCAATTTTTGCATAAGCATTTACTCGTCTCTGCATCAGTTTTTTATCTTCGCTTGTTATCTCGTCGAACGATTTCAAATCGCGCCTGTCTAATAGCAATTTGCAACTGCGTAAACTCAGCCGAAGAAAATCAGGCTCGTTTTTGGAGCTTTTTCGATGGAAGATCGAAAGGTTTCTATTCGGGTGCATTTGTGAAACCTGTCATCTCTTCCTCATCCTGCGCGTCAGCCCATCCCGGGCGACCTATTACGGCTACTTTGTCATTGAAAATATTTCCCCAAGACTCGGTTTTGGCGGCGTAGGTCAATCGGTCGAGTTGATGAGCACACCAATCCTCGCCTGCTGCAATGTCCATCGCCGGCAACTCAGTTACGGCAACCTCGTAAGGCGACTCGCTGGATTGCCAAATAAAGCGGAATCTGCTGCGTTGGTCGTCTGGATTCTGATTGTTCCAGATTTTGAGATACCACGCCGCCTGCGCGTGATAACCGAATTGCGCGATCTTTTTGCTGATTCCGCCCGGTGAAAAGTCTCCGGTCGTTTTAATGTCTACCAAGTAGTCGCGATCCTCCGGGACCAGATCAATCATGCATTTCACTTGCACGTCTTTGATCGTTGATGTCAGAATTACTTGCGCCTCTGAGCTGTCCAGCAAATCTGCCGCGTTCCGATCCAATCGAATCTTATTTGCGGCGATCTTTGCCTGGTCTACCTCGGACTGCTTCACAACGACCAATCCAGCCTCGGCCTGCTCATCTCGCCATTTCCGGGCATCTTTCGACCGAAACGAGTCAAACGGAGAAACGGCAACGATTGATTCGCACCCACCTGGCTCGGTCAATTCCGCGTCCACCATACTTCCCCAACTCGCCGCTGGCGATCCGGTAAAAACCTTTGGCGCGAATCTCCACCTATAAAGACTCGATGTTTTCAATTCCCACAACACAGATTTAGACAAGTAGCTGTCATCTGCGAAAATGTCCTCGCGATTGCACACTAGATTTTTGTGATATTCGTTTGGTGTCATAATTGTTCTACTTTGTGCTTATGTTCATAGATCGCATTCCACAATGTTCATCGGTTGCTCCATGCAAAAGATTCCGCATTCAAAATCCAAATCTTTCATGGGCGCACCTTTCGCATCGGTTGACAGCTCGTCCAAAAAAATTCGCTCGCCATTAACGCGCACGAGCTTTGCGCCGAGTTCCCTTGACTGTTCGGCCCTCTGTTTAAACACATCAGGATAGACCTTGCGGGTCCGGTTCCAATATGTAGCCGAGGAGGCTTTTACGCACCCCCGGCAGTTTGCGTTGGGCATTCCGTCAATATAGCTCTGCGGCAATCGGATTCCTTCGTTTACCAATATTTGATAGCAATCCGATTTTGTTATTTTATCCTCAATGAGAATTGGTAGTATGTTTTCCCGCTCCATTGATTTAAACCGATCATATCTGTGCTGCTCCTCCGCCGTGAATCCAAGGACCAGCCAATCGTGATGGTTGTTTGCCTCCCACTCTTGGCGAGCCTTTTTCTTTAATTCCAAGGTGCATGGCGCGCCAGCAACTCCTGCCATAAACTTTCGATCATTCCAAACTTCCACGCACGACTGATTCGGGTATTTTGAACTTCGGCACTCCTCAATATAAACTTTGAGCCACTCCTCCACATCTCTAAGAAACCTGCGATTATCTGGATGCTCCTCGACTATCGGATTATTCACGATTCGGATGTCGCAGATTGAGCCATATTTCTCCATTGTCTTTAAGGCTGCAACTGCTGATGCAGCACCGCACGAAAACCAAACGACTATGGTGTCTGTTTCTTGTGGGGTCATAATGGTTCTACTTTGCAATCGGGCTTGTAGGATGAAATTTAGCTTTTGCTTGGATGTAGGCGTCTCGCGCCTCTTCCTCAGTGTTGTAATATCCAATATGTCGGTTCTTAGCGTTCAGAAAGATTTGCGCCCTCCATTTTTGGTATTGCTTGTTAAAATAATACCCTTTTGCTCGCCTCTGGTTGTGTTGATTCTGTGAAGGCGTGACAAGGCGCAGGTTTTCGCGACGATTGTCGTCTCTCAGGCCGTCAATGTGGTCAACCTCTAGACCGCCTGGGTCTTCGCCTTCGGAAATCAACCACGCGAGACGGTGAGCTAAAAAACTTGAGCCGTTAATCATAATCGATCTATATCCGCCTGCGTTTAATGTGCCTGCGACTTTTCCACGCACATTTGCTGAAACTTTTTCATTCCTTCTCCAGCTCAATACTCCCGTATCAGGATCGTATTGCAATAGCTCAAGAACGATATGTATCGGAGGCAGTGGTTTTGACTTCATGTTATTTACGCATCGGCATAATGATGTATTTTAGGCCGTCCGATTGAATCAACACGGGCGATTCGTTTTTGCCAACTTTAATATCGACCGATTCGCCGTCGATTGTAGCAAGCATCTTAGCCAGAAAATCGTGATTTACGGAAACGCCAAACTCAACAGACTCGCATTCCAGTTTCTCCGACGCTGATTCTCCTGCGTTCCAGGCAGAGACGGCAATTCCATCAGCACTCCCGTCGAGCCGAACGCATCCGATCCGGGGATCGGCAATCAATCCGACTCGACGGAGAATGCCTAGGATTTTTTTATGCGGAGCGGGAAAAGTTCTCATCGCAGATTCATCCGGCATCACCTTTCGCCACTCTGGGAATTTGCCTGCAATTACTTTCGACCAAATTTCTATCGAATTGGTCGTTATTCCGACAGCATCCTCTCCAAAGGAAAACTCAACAGCATCGTCACATCGACACGCGTCAAGAATAGCGTCAGCGGCCAATGTAGGGATCACCACATCGAAGTCTCGCCAATGTGCATCAAACGAATGCACCGCAAGCTGTCGTCCATCTGTAGCCACTACGCTAACTACGGACTCGACGCACTGGACAAATACACCATTCAAAATATAGCGAGACTCATCGACAGACACGCATCCGATCACGCTCTGTATCGCGTTCGATAGCTGATTGGCCTCGATGTCATACGATTGATCGCACTTCATTGAGCATTTCGGCCAATCCGCAACGTCAACTCCTTCGACAGACGCCTTAAATCGACCCGATCGAATTTCGGTTTTTGAGCCTTTAGCTTCAAGCTCTACAGTCTCGCCTTCCAGGTTTGCGATTATTGAATTGAATCGGCGGAATGGAACCAAAACCTCACCGCCCTGGTTTACATCAGCCGCGAGCGTTATAGACGTGTATTGATCCATATTGGTGGATTCAATGGAAAAACTATCGCCTGCGCTTAGAGCAGAGATTTTAACGTTCGACAGAACGGGAATATTCCCGTGCGAGCTGCAAGTTTTACCCGCCGCTTTCAAGGCAGCAGAAAGCTCAGTTTTTTTTACCGTTATTTTCATAGCGTTTTTCCTTTAATTCTAATGCACGGAACATTTTTCTTTCCAAACGCATCGCAAGTTGAGCGAAACAGCGTGATCTTTTTACCAGACCACTCATCCATTTCGTTGCCGTGATGGCGGCGGATCGTCCGGGCATTGGTTTTGTTCAAGACCATCTCCTTTTTCACGCCGACAATCTTCATCAGCGGGTTTTCAATCGGGCGACCGTCCCGGCCCAAGTCTTTGCGCGTTCCCATACGGACGCACTCGATTTCGACCTCGATTTCCTTCCCGTCGGGAATGTCCTCCGCTTCCAAGAAACCGGCAAATGCGTCAGAGACTTTCATTCAACACCTCCATAATATCTTCCAATTTTATGCGAGAACAGCTATAGCTTTTTTTCTCTAGCTTCTCAATGCAATCATCGCAATGCGATTGACTGAACAGAAAATCAGTCTCTGCAATTTCAAAAACAATCGACGACGCTTCAAAAACGCCATCGCACGTTTTACATCTTTTTTTATCTTCCATCGCCGGAGACTAAAACCGCAATCGGTTCTTGTCTACTATTTTTTTCAAACAGAAAAAATTGGACGTTTTGAAAAAAGCGGTATAGTCTCCGCTGGCCCAAGGCCATTGAAACGTAAAAAACTGAAAATATGAAAAGAATTATTGCACTCACTCTGCTTGTTTTTGCGACAGGCAACTCCCAAGAAAAAAGGGCATTCCGTCCAATTTTGCAATCTGGCGTATTGCCTAGCCGAATTGTCAAAACGGCAAAATTGTGGAACGGCAACTATTTTCGCAAAGGCCAGTCTTGCCAATGCGCTAATTGGGTTAGCGAGGTAGTAAAGTCGTCCGGTGGAGGCAGGCCGCTGTATTCCTCAATGGCGCGTAATTGGCTCAAATGGGGCAAGGCGGTCAGCAAATCGGCAATGAAGCCTGGGGATGTGATTGTGACCTGGCGAGGCAGCAAGGGCGGTAAAAGCGGTCACGTTTTGATTTACCTGGGAAACGGCAAGTGTATTCACCGCCCCACTAAATCAAAACCGGTGCAACTCACAGACTTCTCTCTTTACCAGTCTAAAATTCTTGGAGTCAGGAGAGCAATATAAACGATCTTATGAGAAATTATGATAATACTACCAAAATCCGACACCTTAGCCTCTGTAGTGGATACGAAGGCATTGGACTTGGACTCCGAAGAGTTCTCCCAAATCTGCGAGAGATCGCTTACGTGGAGAGGGAAGGATTCGCAGTCGCGAACCTGGTTGCAAAGATGGAAGCGGGTAAAATGGATGCAGCACCTGTGTTCACGGACGTTAAAACCTTCCCATACCGAAAGTTTCGTGGATTTGTGGACATCCTCTCTGGAGGATTCCCGTGCCAACCTTTCAGCACTGCTGGAACGCGTCAAGGAGTTGACGACCCCCGACACCTGTTCCCCTACATTGCCAACGGAATCAGAGAGTGCCAACCCCGAATTGTTTTCCTCGAAAATGTTGAAGGAATTATCTCAAGTAAAACCAAAGACGGAGAGTCAGTTCTCCAATATGTACTCCGAACATTGGAAGGCATGGGTTACAGAGCAACGGCAGGAATATTCTCAGCGGCTGAAGTCGGCGCACCTCACCAACGAAAACGGGTCTTCATCCTTGGTGTGGCTGACTGCAACAACGGACTCGGCAACAGATCGCAGCTCGAAATATGCACAAGGGGGGATGCCGCTATCGTTAGCAGTGAAAAACTGGCCGACTCCGGCAACCAGAGATCACAAAGGAAGCTATTCTCCAGCGGCGTTAATTCGGAAGGACGGAAAGAGTCGGATGGACGGTCTTCCTCAAGTTGTCGAATACGACAAAACGAGTTGGCCGACTCCGACAGTAGCGGAGGGATCGAAGATCGGGAATCAACCCAATTACGGGCAGAAGGGTCTGTCGAATCACCCATCCATCGTTGGCCTTCCAGACCGGGAGAAACTCAACAAGAGTGGGAAGAGCAAAGAGTCATTGCCGATTCATATACCGAAGTCGAGGGGCAAGCTGAATCCAGATTGGGTGGAGCAACTGATGGGGCTTCAAGTTGGGTGGACCCAACTGCCAACCGAGTGGATCGACTCCGATTGCTAGGAAACGGAGTAGTCCCGGCGACAGCAGCAAAAGCTTTTGTCACGCTATTAAAAAGACTCAATCCATAAATAAATTGCAACTTGCCACATGACAGAAGGACAAAGAAACGGAATCCAAGACATCCAAGACGAAGGATTGAGGCTTGCTCGCATTCTTCTTTATCGGGAAATTACGCGCAGCAATATTCCGAACGAATACTTGGCAGGACTTGAGCAAGTGATGGAGGACATTTACAGAGTTGGGATTGAAACAGAGGCAGATGCCATGCTTTTCCTTTTTGACGATCAAGAAAAACAACAACAAAGAGAAAAATACAAATAATGAAACTCGGGTATAAATTGGCGTATGCGGCGATTGGTAGGAATGTCTGCTTGGAAATCGCAGAAATTGATGCACACAGAATCGCTGAATTTTTAAAGAATACAGAAATCTACGACGAATCGGAGCTTTTTCGTGATCTTACAGATAACATTGAGCGCGGCGATCTCGCATCGCTTGAGCGAGCTGGGAAGTTGTGGGATTCTTGGAGAAAGATGGAGGCGGGAGAATGAGCAAGCAGGAAAAACTAGCCTCTGAAATGCTGCAACAAGTTTTGGGAATTGGAGCGGTAGACGCCGATTCCGCCGTTGCTTTTGCAATCGCTCGCCGGGATAGAAGCAATTCGAAGATTCAAGAGGGGCATCTCTCCCGGTGGGGATCAGACATCGAATGGCGCAAGATGCCGCCAGTCCCGCTTTTCCACATCCGCACTCGTTACAGGATCGAAAAATAAACAAAAATAATTCCCCACAGCAGCGATGCGTTTGCTATGGGGAATTTTTATGAACAAAAATAGAATGATTACATTCAGCCAGTTTAGAACAGTATTTTCTACCGACGACTTGCCCGACCAGACGACACTTCGCCAGGTCTGGGAGGACGTGACAAAGGGCAAGCATTACAAGCTAATTGAGGAAATCAGGCGCGAGCAGGACAAAGGCAGACGCGGAGAATTAAAAAAGAGACTTCCGGCAATTACACCGCAATCGCTTTTTTCGACACCGCATCGGACCAAGACCGCTCCGCATACCCCGAGGCCGTATATCTGCGTGGATGTTGACGGTCTTAGCATTGAACGAGCAGAAAGGCTTCGTAGTGATATGGGGAATGACGAGCATTGTCATCTTGCGTTTCTGTCGCCATCCGGCGAAGGCGTGAAAGCGATTTTTGCAATATCAGACGCTCACGCTGACGCGGGTGATATATTCTACACGGCGCAGAAGTATGTAGACGATACATTCGGAATTGAAATCGACGTAAAGTGCAAGGGCGCAGATCGAGCCTGTTTTCTTTCGTGGGACCCAGGAGCGATTTACAAGGAAACAGCAACGCCGTTGACGGTGGAGAAAAAGCCTGTTCCAAAAAGTGACCGGATTATGGATTTATCCAGACCGGCTGACCATTCCCCAACGGGCGAGACACCTCTCGACGATTTCAGCAATCAGGCCACGCAGGAGACTTTCGAAGGACTGCTGCAATCAGGTGGGTGGTCGCCATGCAGTCACGACCGGCTGAAATGGACTCGACCGGGGAAGGATAGCGGCACGTCTGGTGTAATCAATCCGCCCGATGCAAAGATGGACGTATGGAGCTTCTACTCTCACAGCTCGACCGTAGATTTTGATTCGGAAAAGGCATACACGGGAGGCGCACTTTACGCAGTTTTGAATCACGGCGGCGATTTCAGCGCGGCAGCGAGGGAATTGTCTGCGAGTGGCTACGGGTCCAAGCGCGAAGCCCATTCAACACAAGTTTCGACGGTGGATGAGTCAGAATCTGCATCTCAAGAGGCAAAGGCGGTGATGGAATTGGAGCAGGAACTCATTCCTTTTCCGACGATTTATCTCCCTTCTAATATGCAGGGATTCGTCAAAAACGTCGCAGAATTGAACGGAGTTCCAGAGTCGATGGTCGCGGCTTGCTGCTTTTCTGCGATTTCAACTGCCGTAGGAAACTCTGTTGTAGTCGATTCACTCCCGGGCATGGTTTCGCATTGCAATCTGTATATTCTCACGTTAGCCAAGTCAGGGACCGGGAAGGGAAGAACGCAAAGGACCGTGATGAAACCATTGATTGAGGCGGCGGCAGAGGCAGAGGAAAAGCGGAAGAATGTTCACGCTCCAGTCGCACAAAAGCGTTTGGATGAGCTGGAGAATGAGATCAAAGACCTGCTCGACGAGGGCGGCAATCCAGAATCGCTTTATGAGGAAAAGTCGAAACTTGAAAAGCTACTCACGCCAGAAAAGGTGGTTGTAAGCGATACGACGACCGAAACCATGCTGGGTTATTTGGGCCGCAATTCGCATCCTACAATCCTGTCAATGAGCGCAGAGGCATCGCAGCAGTTTCAGAATATGTCTGGCAGGTATTCGAGCCAAAGAGGGACCAATGACGATGGGACTTGGTGCGATCTGTATTCAGGCGATGCAGTAAGCTATGATCGTAAAAGCGAGTCTCACAGTCTGATAGACGCGACGCTCGGCATATCGTGGATGACCCAGCCCCATGCTTTCCTTTCGATTTTGGAGGATTCAAACAAGATCGAGGGCGGATTCCTGGCTCGATTTTTGATGCACGATTCCGAGGCGGAGGTGCAGGATTGGCCGGAGGATGTTGATTTTGATGCAAAGGCGCATAATCTCTGGGCTGAAATTATTGAACATTTGTTTTCGGCTTACAGAGCAAAACCTGTGCCTGACCAGCTCGGAAAGATTCCGCAAACGTCTAGCTTTACGGATGCGATGAAAAGCTATTACAATCTATGCGCGAAGGCGAGCCGGGAGGAACCGATTGAGTCGCTGGCGTCTTTCCATAACCGATACGCCGAAAACGCCTACAGGCTCGCAATCGTCCTTCACATGGCGGAGAATTACGACAACCCGTTTGGGAAACCCTTGCTAAAGGAGCATGCCGTTAGAGCCTGTGGATTCGTTAAGTGGTTTGCGGACAGGCAGCGCGAATTGCTTTTCCCTCTATTGCTCGAGAAAACAAAGGAGCAAATGAGCAAACAAGAAAAATGGGTGGAGATGGTGAAGGAGGCAGGCGACAAGGGGTTGCTCTTGCGGAGCGCGTTAAGGTCGGCGCATCTATCCCGAGGGGCGTTTGACCTGAAACTTGCAAAGATGCCGGAGATCGAAATGCGAAAAGTGAAGGACGACGACGCAATCCGGGCGTCCGAAAGGTTGTTTTGGATCGGCTCAAATGATGCGAAATAGACTGCTTAGTGTCCCATTTGGAGACGTGACAAAATGCTTATTGTCACATTTGTCACGTCCTTATAGTCACAAAGTCGCAAACATAGTACTATATCATTATTATATTATTATTATTATAATAAAGATTATTTACCAGAATGCAGGGCATCAATTACAATTCAATTTTTCAGAGTTTTTGTTTTGGCAATGTGACAGGTGACAAATGTGACACGAGAAATGTGACACTAAGAGAAGGGCAAAATTGAGTCGTCAACGTATGCTTTTTGCAAACGTCCAAGGATTGGCGCATTGTTTGAAATGATCTTAGGAATTGATCCAGGGACAACAGAATCAGGATACGCGTTGATTGGCGCAGATTGGAGAGATGCAGGACCGGCTCAAGCCGGAGTGATCGACAATCGGCAGATGTTGAAGCGCATCACTCGCTATCACCTCGAGCATGGCGCGTCTGTCGCCATCGAGATGGTATCAAGCTATGGCGCGAGAGTAGGACAAACGACGTTTGATACACTCGTATGGATCGGGCGCATGGTCCAGGTCTGCGAGTCTCACGGTATTCGATACAGGTTGATCAAGCGGCACGAAGTGAAAAAGCACATTGCACCGGGGCAGAAGTCAAACGACGCAGTGATTCGAAGGAAGATGATTGAGGCAATGGGCTGGTCAGATGAAGACACAAGGGCAAATGCCAAGCGCATCGGCCTCAAGTCTCACGCATGGCAGGCGTTAGGGGTTGCGGCATCGTCAGAGATAATCGACGCAAAGCGATGCGGAATGACGTTTGAATATGAACCGTAATGCCGAAAGCGACACAAACAGAACATTATGATTTCGAAATTTATTGCTAAATATGACACAAACCAAAAGTCAAATAACAGCACTGATGCCAACCCTGCGACATGCGTAACTCGTTGAAAATAAACGGGTCCTATTCGGGCAATCTCCCATTTAGGGGCGCAATCCATTCATTTTCGACACAAAACGCCCATTAGCGACCACCACCAAGATGGCAAATAAGACACAAACGAAACCTGAGTGGACAGTGAGCAAGGCGTCTCGGATATGCCGAATGGATAAAGGAAAGTTTTCTGCGCTCATGGAAGAACAAGGATTGAAGCCGCGCATCGCAGGGAGCAGTCATTTATATGACGCTGAAAAGTTGGTTTCTATCGTAATCGACCACAAGGGCGCACTTACATCGACAGATCGACGGAACATGGCGCAAGCTCGAAAGGCGGAGGCTGAAACGGAGATACTGGAGGGGAAATGGATAAAGATTGAGGACATCGCCAAACCACTCGGCCACGCTATCTCTGCCATGAACAAAGTCATTTCCAGGCTCGACATCAGCGACGAGGAAAAAGGAAATTGTATCGAGCAACTCCAGATAGTGCTGGACGAGTTCACAGAGGAAGATTGAGCGGATGGACGACAGCTACAACATCTCGCAATTATCCTTGCTCAAAACGCTCAACCAGACGCTCAAAGATTCTCTGCGATTCCGTCCTGCTATCTCCTTTGAAGATTGGGCCACTCGTTACATCATCAACCCGGACGGCACTCCGTTTCGATTTCGAGAAACGCAGGTGCAAATAGCCAGGGACTTGTTCAATCCATCGCTGACATCAGTAGCGATCCGGGCATTTTCTGGCGCGGGAAAAACCTATCTCTTTGCGGCTGGACTCTGCTATGTGGTCGAGCAGTTGCGGACTGCCGCTGGCGTCATGTTCCCATCGCAAAGCATTGCAGAGGATTGGGTGAACGAGGAACTTTACAAAATGTTCTTGGCGACTCCCGCGATTGAGAAGATGGAGATGGAAACCGATCTCAAGAGATTAAAGCGATGGAACAGCGGCGCAGCAATCCACGCAATAGGCAGTAATTCATCCGGCATGATTCGAAGACTCCAGGCTCCTGTTCTCTACGCTGACGAGATCGACGCAATCACCCAAGAGACTACCGACGAAGGCGACAAGCTCGCGCAATTTTTCAAACGCGCCCGGGGCGAGAAAAACCAATACAAGTGGGCGTCATCTTACCCGTCGCTCAAAGGTCACTCAAAGATCGACGCGATGTTTGACCAATCGGATCAATGCCGTTGGTTCGTCACCTGCTCGAAATGTGAACATGAGTGGGAAATGCAAATCAAAGACCTGCAATGGAAAACAGGCGAGCCAGAAAGCGCAGTAATCGTCTGCCCAAGTTGCGGCGAAAGACACGACGACGAATCGAGACTTGCGATGGCAAAGGGCGGAAGATTCTTGGACAAGACACTGAGCGAGCCTAGAGATTCCGGCGAGCGCGGATTCCACCTAAATTGCTTGGCGAACGTAGGCGACCACTCGGCAGCCTATAACGGCTATTTGCACGAAATTGCCGCCGAGATCGAGCGCGGGAAAAAAGCAGACTCGCCAGAAAAGGCCAAGCGCGTATTTGTGAACACGATGCTCGCGGAATCGTATGCAGAGCAGGTAGAATCAAAACCAGAGCCTCACGTCTTGTATGCTCGCCGCGAGGAATACAATCCCGGCGAAATGCTACCAGGTGAAGTTCTAATGCTTACCGCTGGCGTAGATTGGCAGAAAAACAGATGCGAACTGATCGTGATGGGATGGGGCGACAACGCCGAAAGTTGGGGCGTCGCATACAAAACCATTTTGGGGAGTCCAATGGAGCTTTCGACTTGGCAAAAGCTCGACAAGGAATTGTCGAAGCGATACGCGCACCCCATCGCCGGATCGCTCGGAATCGTTTGCACTATGATCGACTCCGGAAAATGGCAGGATGCGGTGTTGGCGCAAACGCATATGCGGACACGCCAGCGAGTTTACGGCTGTAAGGGGGCCAGGACAATCGACCGCGTATTGATGGACAATAAACCGACGCGGATCGGAGCAGCAAAGATTCTGCAATACCACATAGGCACTCACGAAGCGAAAGAAACTATATACTCCCGGCTCGATTTGAAACCGGACGAGGATGGCGAATCACATCCTCGCGGATTTATTCACTTTCCAAAGACCGCAGAGTTTGGACCGTCAGCCGGTGGAGAGGCTACCGGCTTTTTTGAAATGCTGCTAGCAGAGGATTCGGTAATCCGGCGCAGCTCCAAAACCGGCGAGTTTGTTCGCTTTTTCGAATGCCAACGCGGTCAGCGAAACGAAGCTCTTGACTGCATGGTTTACGCAATGGCAGCAGAGCGGCGGATGTCGCCTAAATACGAGGAGATTGCGCGAAATATGCTGAAATAAAGCCGATTGCGGCGAATTTGCCTATATCCGCATAGGTGTTACCGTTTAGGCATGGCAATCGAGATATACTCAAAACCGCCGAAAAGCCTAATCGCCGGAGATGTTTACCAATGGAATGACACTCCAGAATACATCGACGACGTAAGCGCGTATTCTGTTATTTTCAGATCGGTTAATGACGGCGATGTATCTTTCACCATTGCAGGAACAGACGACTCTAGCCATTTCAGCTTTGAAATAGAGGGCGCAGATACCGCGTCCCTGGCAGCAGACGAGTTTGCGATCACCAAAATCATTACATACACTTGGGGCAGGGAGAGCGAAGAAAGCGGATTTCTGACTTTGCTGCCCAATCCAACTGCAACACCGACAGAGTCATTCAACTCGAGAATGGTCGGACTGCTAGAATCTCACATCGAGGGCAGACTTCCAGAGGGATTGGAAAGCCACACAATCGGAGGCGTTCCAATTTCGAAGATTTCTCTAGTAGAAGCGCAGCAGTTGCTTTCAGAATACAGAGGCAGACTAGCCTACGAAATCAAAGCAGATTTGCAGCGGCGCAATCCAGACGAGCCTACCGGCAATACAATCCACATCCATTTCTAAGAGATGCCTTCCAAAATAAAAGCAGCATGGGACGCCCTGCGCGGCAAGTCTGAAATTGTAAAGCCAAAAAATAGATTTTTCGAGGGCGCATCTGTCAGTCGTTTCACTAGCGATTGGGTCACGCGAAACGCGTCTCTCGATTCGCTGATGGAAAACAGCCTGGTAAAACTTCGCTCCAGGTCGAAGCAACTTTGCCAAAACGACGGATATGCAGCCAACGCAGCAACTCAGGCGGTTCAGAATGTAGTCGGTCACAGTGGTTTTCGCTTAAAGGTCCGGGCCAAAAACAAACGAGGCGGAATCGACAAAGCAGCGAGCAAGGCGGTAGAAGATGCCTGGAAAAAATTCTGCAAGCGGCAAAACTACACCGTGACAGGCGATGTCACAGAGCATGAGTTTGACTGTATATTCATGCGCTCGGTATTTGTTACCGGCGGAGGATTGGCAAGAATGGTGAAGGGTTACAATCGCAATCCGTTTAGATTTGCGATGCAGGGAATCGCAATGGAGCGACTTGATCCGGAGCTGTATGACAAAGAACGTCGAATCTTCATGTCTGTCGAAAAAGACGGATTTGGAGCAGTCACAAAGTATCACGTTCTCGACAAGCACCCCGGGGATAGGTGGGACGGCAGAGTTATAAACGGACCGCGACAGACTCTCGATGCCAGTGAAGTGATTCACGCATTTATCAAACATGAGTTTTCGCAATCTCAGGGATTGCCTTGGTTGAGCAACTGCCTGACTAGGCTGCGTATGCTACACGGCTACGAAGAAGCGGAACTGATTGCCGCTCGCGCCCATGCAAGCAAGTTAGGGTTTTTCGTTTCTGATTTTGACTCTCCCGCTGGCGGATACCAAGGCGAGGGGAAAGACAATTTCGGAAATATCAAAATGGACGGCAGCCCCGGAAGTTTTGAAAATCTGCCTCCCGGCGTCAGGCCAGAGCTACTTGATCCAACGCATCCAAACCAGAACCTTCCAGGTTTCCGCAAAGCAATGTTGCAAGCTGTCGCGGCAGGTCTGACAATTTCGTATCCGCAACTTGGTTCTGATTTGGAAGGCGTGAACTACAGCTCGATTCGCCAAGGCACATTGAGCGAGCGCGATATGTGGAAGTTGGTGCAAAAGTGGTATATCGACGAAGTAAAAACTCCGATCTTTGAGCAGTGGCTCGAGATGGCGATCATGTCAGGCGAATTGGGTTACGATATGTCTGATTTTGACCGATTGGCACACCCTGAGTTTCAAGGCAGACGGTGGGAGTGGATTGATCCAGACAAAGATGCAAGGGCAGAGGATCGCAGATTGAAAAACAGACTGACATCTCACCAGCGACTCGCACGTAGCAAAGGCGAGGACATCGAGGAGATATTCGACGAAATCGAGGCTGATTCGGCATCTGCTGAAAGTAGGCAAATAGATATGTTTTTGGACATACCAGACTTTCAGCCAGCACCCGATGAAGTGGGCTAATTTGCCTTATCGTTTTTATGTGTTTTCTTTTTAAGGTGAAGACGCAGCAGAAACAGACATGGTATAACCTTTCCCAAGAAGGTTCAGTAGCCGATATATCCATTCACGACGAAATTGGTGGATTCGGAGTATCAGGCAGCAGCTTCCTCGCAGAGATGCAGGCGATGGAAGGAGTAGACGAAATCAATCTTTCGATACACTCTCCCGGCGGCGATGTGCTGGAAGGATGGGCGATCTACAACGCTATCAAAAACTTTGAAGGCATCGTATCCGCAAAGGTAGAAGGATTTGCTGGCAGCATGGCAAGTGTCATTCTCATGGCGGCTGACGAGATTATAATGCCGGCCAACAGCTATTTGATGATTCACAATCCGTATGTAGGACTAGTTGGCGATTCGCAAGCACTTGGAGATGCTGCCGCCACACTGGAGAAAATCCAAAACAGCATTGTTTCGGTATACGTCGAGCGGACCGGACTAACACGCGAGCAGGTCCAAGATTTGATGGATCGCGAAACATTTATGGATGGAAATGAGGCTGTTGATCTTGGTTTTGCAGATCGAGTCGAGGAAAGTTTCAAGGCCGCTGCGTTCAAGGAATCATGGGCGAACAGCATTACAAAAGATTTACCAAAAGGGTTGGTTTTCGGGGAAATTTCCGAACAGCCCGAAACAAAACCAACAAACCAACAACTACCTCACACCATGAGCGAAGAAGTAAAGCCGGAAGCACCGGCCATCAACATCAAGGACATCCGCGAGGAGGAGCGTCACCGCATCGGAGAAATTTCCGCTATCGGCCAGCGTTTCAACGTGGACGAGAAGGAAATCAACTCTGCAATCGACAGCGGCAAAGCTACTGACGAGTTTCGCGCCGAGGTGATGAACAATTTCGACCCAAGCAAATTTGCAGCAGGCGGCTCGAATGAGTCTGTCTACGTCGGAGAAAAAGAAGTTCAGAGCTATTCTGTTCTGAAAGCAGTCAACGAGCATATCAACGGCGGATTGACCGGCCTGGAGCGCGAGGTTCAAGACGAGCTTTCTCAGCGTTTCCGCGCAGCATCCGGCGACACTCCAAAGGGCATTCTCATTCCTGGCGAAGTTTCTCACGGAGTAAAGAACGCCGCTACAGTTGGAACTACCACCTCTGGTGGTCACACCGTAGCAACGGAATTGCAGCCAGTCGTCGATTATTTCGAGGACTACTCGCTTCTTCCACAGCTCGGAGCAACGATTTTTCGCGATGCCACCGGCAATCTGAGCTTTCCAACTGCGACAAGCGGCTATACCGGCAGCTGGGACGCGGAGACTGACACGATTGCAAACGCAGACGCGGTTTTCTCCAACTTCACCATGACTCCCAAGCGAGTGGGTGCAGGAACTAGCGTTTCTCTCCAACTTCTCCAGCAGTCATCTGTTGATTTCGAGGGCTGGATTCGATCCAAGCTCGGCCAAGGCATCTCGATTGCCATTGACCGTGGAGCATTCACCGGAGCAGGCGGCGACGCACCAACCGGCATCCTCTCCGCATCTGGAACGACCGCTTACACTTGGCAGGTCGGCAACTCTGCTCACCAAAACGTGATCGACCAGTGGAAAGAGCTTCGGGATTCCAAGGCTCCGCTTACATCGGCCAAGTGGCTTTCTGAGCCAGGCGTCACTGCTGACTGGATGGCGACTCCAAAAGAGTCCGGCCAGGCCAGCTACGTCATCGACGAGAATCCCAACGGAACTCAGCGCGCACTCGGTTACGAGTATTACGACCACACCGACATCACTGCTAACAAGGTAATCTTCGGAGAGTTCAGCTATCTCTTGGTATGCCTTTGGGGAGGAATTGACCTCGTTGTTGATCCTTACAGCAGCAAGAACTCGGGAACGGTTGAGCTGTTCGCGAACGCATTCGCTGACGCAGCACTCGAGCAGCCTTCCGCCTTCGTTATCGGAGACAACGGAACGACTCACGCATAATTCACCAGATAGCCCGGAGGCAATTCCTCCGGGCTATCACATCCCGCTGATGAGATGAAAATTTACTTTTCAAAAC
>Ga0222719_10001224_pt1 | contig 25209 bp, 32 predicted proteins | sample C33_34DmetaG_FD_165039 | JGI IMG/M metagenome (GOLD analysis project Ga0222719, IMG submission 165039) | Estuarine water microbial communities from San Francisco Bay, California, United States - C33_34D | ecosystem: Environmental > Aquatic > Marine > Unclassified | place: USA: California...
AAAAAATATCTATAAGATCAAAACAAACTTTTTTTTTACAACTTGAAGTATATGTTAAAACTTAAATTTTAACGGTTTTTTTGGACTTCAGTGATTTATATGCGGCATTAGCTAATTTCAAGGCAAAGTGTCCATCTTCAAAAGTTGACCTAGATTTTATTTTATTTTTATGGAGAGAAATTAGCTCTTTAAGTTGTAAATTATAAGCATCATAATATCTTTCTATAAAAAAATTTAAAAAAGGTTTTTGCGCACTAGATTTTTTTGAATTAAAATATTCAGTAGAGTCTTCCTTTTTATTGCCAGAAATCAACATTCCTGATTTACCGAATAATTCAACTCTTTGATCGTATCCAAAGGAACAATGCCTTGAATTAGTAATAACACAAATTACACCTTTTTTAGATTTCATTGTAACAGCTGCTAATTCATGATCATTAATTTTTTTATAAAAAGGCTGAAAAGATGATACTGAAGCATGTATTTCTTTAATTTCATCTTTACCCAAATAAAATCTACATAGATCAAAATCATGTATCATCATATCTCTAAATATTCCTCCAGATGATTTTAAGTATGAAATTGATGGTGGCGCTGGATCTCTACTTGTAATAATAATCTTTTCTAATTTTCCTATCTTATTTCTATCTAATTCTTTTTTAATTGAATAATGACCTGGATCATATCTTCGATTAAAACCAAGTTGAATCTTTGGTTTAAATTTTTTTACTTTTTTTAAAGTGTTAGTAATTTTATTTATATCAAGATCTAATGGTTTTTCACAAAAAATTGTTTTTTTTGCTTTGATACCTTCTTCAATAAATTTAATATGAGTATTTGTAGGACTGGAAATAAATATTATATCGACTTTTTTATCTTTAAATATTCTATTATAATCTTTTTCAATTTTACAATTATATAAATTTTTTGCCTTTTTTGTTAGTTTATTTAATTTCTCGTAAACATATAAAAGTTTTATTTCTTTATTTTTGCAAAGGTTTTCAGCATGCATTTGACCTATTCTACCAAAACCAAAGAGAGCGACGTGTATCATATAATTTTGAATACCTTGATTAATTCTATTATAAACATTAATACTTTATAAATATTATGTCTATAAAATTAGGAATAGCACCAATAGCTTGGAGTAACGACGATATGCCAGAACTTGGTGGAGAAACTACTTTAGAACAATGTTTGAGTGAAGCAAGTAAAGCTGGCTTTACTGGCATAGAATCAGGAGGAAAATTTCCTAAAAATTCAAAAGAGCTTTTGCCCAAATTAGAAAAAGAAAATTTAAAGCTTTGTTCTGGATGGTATGGAGCTCACCTTTTAAAAAATTCACCTAAAGAAGAATTTAGTTTGATGAAATCACAATTAGATCTGTTTAAAGATTGTAAAGCCCCTTGTATGGTTTTTGCAGAGATTACAAACTCTGTTCAAGGAGATCCTAAAACTCCTTTGTCTCAAAGACCGAAGCTTTCAAAAGATGATTGGAGTAAACTAACATTAAGAATGAATGAAATAGGTAAAATGATGTTTGATGAAGGTATGCCTATTGCCTATCACCATCACATGGGAACTGTAATTGAAACCGAAAATGAAACTTCTAGACTTATGGAAAGCACAAACGATTACGTTAAACTATTAGTTGATACAGGTCATATGTTATTTGCACAAGGAAACTCGATTAAACTTGTAAAAGATTTTAGTGAAAAATTAATTCATGTTCATTGTAAAGATATTAGGAAAGAGGTTTTAGAAAAATCATTAAAAAATAATAGCTCTTTTCGTCAAGCTTTCTTGGATGGTGCATTCACTGTTCCAGGTGATGGCTGTATTGACTACGTGCCCTTTTTAAAAGTTTTGAAAGAAAAAAATTATAGAGGATGGTTAGTTGTTGAAGCTGAACAAGACCCTGCAAAAGCAAATCCTTTTGAATACGCTAAAATTGGTTATAAATATTTAAGTAAAACTGCTAAAGATTGTGGATTTGATATAATTAATTAGCGATAAGCTGAAACTAATTCATTATTTCCAGCGGCAACACAAGGAGACTTAATACAAGTTCCGATAATCCACTCAGAACCTGCTTCGAACTCAAAATTACTTTCTGACACAAAAATTATTCCTTTATCAGTTGATTGGCCCGCTTTACCCTCAGCTTGAATTCTAGGATCTTGAGAAGTTTGAATTAAAGGTTTATTGATATTATAAGGATTGTTTAATTTAAAGTTATCTAAAATATATTTTACAATAATTGAAGAGTTCCATGAAGAGTTACAATTTTCTCCCCAAGATGTTAAACCATTTTCATCTGCACTACACGCATTCACTTCATTATTTATAAACTCAACAATAGTCTTATGGTTAGTTTTTATATCATTAGCTTTTTGTAAAACTGATGAACGTGTACTTGCAGTCCAAATAAGCATAATCACAATATAGGAAAGTGAACTCAAAACTAAGAATTCTAAAGGACCAAAATTTTTTAATTTTCTTTTAATATCTATCATAATTTTACAATCATAGATTTATCTAATTTATTTTCAAAAAAATCAATAATATTTTTAGTAGTTTCTATAGACATTCTAGATTTACATTCGTTTGTAAATGTAGCCGAATGTGGACTCAATAAAACTTTTTCATTTTTTAATAATGGATTATCAGTATTAACTGGTTCTTTTTCAAATACGTCTAAACCAGCACCAAAAATAATATTTTCATTCAATACTTTATTTAAATCCTTTTCATTAATTATACCACCTCGAGAAGTATTTATTATAATTGCGTTTTTTTTCATTATTTTAAATTTAGAAATATCAATCATATTTTTAGTTTTATCAGTTAAGGGTATATGTAAAGATAAATAATCACATTTCTTTAAACCCTCGTCCAAATTATCAATTTTATTACCACCGAATTGTAAAACCGTTTCTTTCGAGACAAAAGGATCAAAAACATTGACATTCATCTCAAACCCCAAACATCTTTTTATTAAACTTTTGCCTATTCTTCCAAAGCCAACTATTAAGATATCTTTCTTAAATAATTCTAACGTTTCTATTTTCGAAGCATTTTTTTTAAAATTTCCATCTCTTACTTCTTGATCGTAGAGATTTATGCCTTTTGAGATTGAAAGCATCATATAAATTACGTGTTCAGCAACAGCGACAGCATTAGCTGTTGCGGTAATTAATAAGGTAATATTATTTTTTTTTATATAATTTAAATCCACATTGTCATACCCTACACCATGTCTAGAAATAACTTTAAGTTTTGAACAATGTTTAAGTATATTTTCGTTTAATTTTGAAACCCTAAGAGTACAAGCATCAAAATTAGGAAGTTTCTTTATTAAGTTTTCTTCTGATACATCAGTTATTACTTCATATTCATAATTTGAATTAGTATTAAATACTTTTAAACCATCATCGTGAATTTTTTCTACTATAGCAATTTTTTTCATAAAGTAATGGCGGTCCCAAGGGGAATCGAACCCCTCTTTGTTGGATGAAAACCAACTGTCCTAACCGATAGACGATGGGACCGTATTTTTGAAAGTCTTATTAACAGAAATATCATCGATAATAAACTCTACATTTGATTGCCCTTTCCACTCATTTAGGGATAATTTTCCAGCAATATTAAATGTTTTATTATTTTTTTTGATTAAGTACCCTCCTAAATCATTATCGACAGCATTGAAGGCGATAGATTTTATTGTGGTTCCATCTTCACCAATTAAAACTGATTTAATATGTTTTTCACCAACAATTTTTCCATTAATAGTTTTCACGTTTTCAATAATGAATTTTGGTTCAGGATTTCCAGATCCAAATGGAGACAGCAAGGCTACCTTATTATAAAAATCTATATTAACAGCAGAGGGTGAAATGATGCTGTCTAACAATAAAGGTTTTTCACTAGATAAATCTTCATTGATATTTTTAAACTTTCTAAATACAAAATTTCTAAATCTTTCAATATTCTCAACTTTTATTGAAAATCCTCCTGCCATTTTATGTCCACCTCCTTTTAATAATATGTCTTCCTGAGTAGCAGCTAAAATAACTGATCCGATATCAAATCCGACAATAGATCTTGCAGATGCTTTACCAATATTACCTTCTAGTGAAATTATTATAACTGGTTTATTAAATTTATCTTTTAATCTAGCGGCTACAATTCCTATTACTCCTTCATGCCAATTGGAGCCACTTAAAATTAAAATTGGATCGTTTAAAAAATCAGAGGTTTCATTTAAGATTTTTTGAAGAAGATCTTTTTCAAGTAATTGTCTTTCTTTGTTATATTGATCTAATTCCGTTGCAAGTTTAAAAGTGTTTTTTGGATCTTTATTAAGAAGTAAGTGCGCTCCATGAGAACATCTACCAACTCTACCTCCTGCATTAATTCTTGGACCCAACATATAACCCAGGTGATAAACTGAAGGATTTGTTTCAATTTTACAAATATCTAACAATGTTTTTAAACCTAAATTTTTTTTAGATTTTAAAACTTTTAAACCTTGTTTTACCAAAGCTCTATTTAAGCCGATTAAAGGGACAACATCACAAATCGTACCTAAAGAAACTAGATCAAGAAAATTGATTAAATTTGGTTCCTTAATTTTATTTTTCTCAAACCATTTAATAGATCTTAGCTGTCTATTTAGTGAAACAAGAAACATAAAAGTAACTCCTGCTGCACATAAATATTGTAAATTAGATCTATCATCTAAGCGATTGGGATTTATTATTGAGTAAGCAACTGGAAGTTCAATTTCAGATTGATGATGATCTAATACAATTACATCAATATTATTTTTTTTAGCGTAACTGATAGCTTCGAAGGAAAGCGTTCCACAGTCGACCGTAAATATTGTTTTTACATTTTTTTTTATTAATTCTTGAAAGCTTTCAATTGAAGGGCCATAACCTTCTTTTTTACGATCAGGTATATAAATTTCATAATCTAAATTTAATTGGGAAAAATAATTTCCTAATAAAGCTGTTGAACTCGCTCCATCAACATCATAATCACCAAAAATTCCAATTTTTTCTTTTTTAAAAATTAACTCAACAGTACGTAAAGTTGATTTTTTCATATCAATTAAAATATCTGGATTAGGAAGGAAATTTTTAATGGATGGATTTAAAAAAGAATTAATTTCCTCTTTTTTAATATTTCTTATTGATAAAAGCTTTGAGGTTATTTCATCTAAAAAAAAGTTATCTTTTATAAATGTTAGATGTTCTTGATTATATTTTTTTAAAATCCAATTTTTACCACTTATAGAAAGTGAATTCATTTGTTGTAAATATTTGTAACAGACTTAATTATATTCTGGCTTTTATGAAGATAAAAAGTATTAACTTCAAATTCATTACCGAGATCTTTTACACCACTCGCTAAATCCCCAGAAGTGACGCCAGTTGCGCAAAAAATTATATCTCCTTTTACCATATCATCAATGTTATATTTTTTATTAAAATCTTTAATGCCAAGTTTTTTTGCTCTAATTTTTTCATCATCATCTAAAACTAATCGACCTTGAATTTGCCCGCCATAACAAGAAAGTGCAGCTGCAACTATCACACCCTCCGGCCCACCTCCAGTGCTGTAATAAATATCATTTTTAGGCTGATCCCCTATCACACTTAGTGCTCCGGCTATATCACCATCAGTAATGTAATTAATTTTAACATTCATTTTTTCTAAATCTTTTACGATTTTATCATGCCTAGGTCTTTTCAAAACGCATGCGTTTATATCAGATATTTTTTTATTTTTAGCTTCACTTAATAATTTAATATTTTTTTCAACTCCATTATCTATATCCATTAAATTTTTTGGAAGATTTGATCCTATTACAATTTTTTCCATGTAAGTATCTGGAGCTGATAGCAAACATCCCTTTTCTGAAATGACTAAAACAGAAAAAGCATTAGGTTGACCATTAGCTGTAAATTTAGTTCCTTCTAAAGGGTCGACTGCTATATCAAATTGTGGTCCATTTAGGGTGCCAAGCTTTTCTCCTATATACAACATTGGAGCTTCGTCCATTTCACCCTCTCCAATTACTACAGTTCCTTCCATATTTATTTTATTGAGTTCTCTCCTCATTGAATCAACAGCCCCTTTGTCAGCAGCTATTTTATCTTTTTTTCCTATGAATTTTGATGCTCCAATGGCAGCTTTTTCTGTTACTTTAATAAATAAGTTTAAAAACTTTTTATCAATACTCATCTAATCGTTATTTATTCTTATTAATTTAGGTTTTCTATAAATATACTTTTTTCTTGCGACTTGTTTCAAAATTTTATTCAAAGATTTATCTTTAGAGCTATGAGTAATAATTACAATTGAAGAAATCTTTTTATTTTTATTTGGATTTTGAATTAATCTTTTTATTGACACCTTATTTTTAGAAAAAATATTTGTAATATTTGATAAAACGCCTGGCTTGTCTATTACTTCAAATCTTAAATACGCTGAAAAAAACCTATCTTTTATATCTTCAAATTTTAATTTTTTCCTTTCTCTACCGGATAAAGAGAATGGAAATTTTATATTTCCCCTTAGAATTGAAGAAATATCTGAAACTAATGCTGATGTTGTTGCCGCAGGTCCTGCACCTTCTCCCTGAATTATACTTTGTCCAACAGGTTTTCCATCAACAATAACTGCATTTAAAACACCATCTATACTTGCGACATAAGTATCATTTTTAATTAATGTTGGATGAACCCTTTGGTAAATTTTATTATTTAAAAGCTCGGCAAAGGCCAATAACTTAATTTTGTAACCCAATTTATTTGCGTTATCGATATCTATTTTGTCAATATCATTTATACCCTCGACATAAATTTTATTATTTAAAAATGAATTAAAACATAATGAAGAAAGTATTTTTAATTTTGAAGAAACGTCATTTCCATTTAAATCAGATGATGGATTTTTTTCAGCATAACCTAGTTTTTTTGCATTTAGTAAAACCTCATCAAAACTTTTATTATGTTTGTCCATGCATGAAAGAATGTAATTAGATGTTCCATTAAAAATACCGTAAATTTTTGATATTTTATTCGCAATCAAACCCTCTTTTAAGGATCTTATAATAGGAACTCCACCACAAACAGATGCTTCAAATTCCAAATTAACTTTGTTTTTTTCGGCAATTTTAGATAATTGATCACCATACTTAGCTATTAATGCTTTATTAGCTGTAACAACATGTTTTTTATTTTTTAAAGCGTTAAAAACCAGTTTCTTGGCAGGACCTTCGGCACCACCTATTAACTCAATAATTAAATCAACGTCATGATCAGTTGTGGCAGTCATATAGTGATCTAACCATTGACTTTTATTAATCTTAATATTTCTTTTTCTTCTTTTGTTTTTAGCAGAAACGTATTTAATTATAGGCATGCAATTATTTTTTTCAGTTAAGATTTTTTTATTATCATTAAGATAATTAAATAAATAACTGCCAATGTTTCCTAATCCTATTATCGCAATATTAAGTTTTCTCATTTTATAATTATTGTCTTCTAGTTATATCTGGAAAATCTCTTTTTTTTCCTTCTTTAATTAAATATTTTGATATTTCATCAATATTACATTTTTCCAAAATTGTACAAACATCAACTATATTAATATTTTTGTTAATAATAGTTTTGTTTACAAAACTATTTTTTTTTTCCTGATTTTTATCTTTTTTTTCTAACAATTCTGAAATAGCGTTATTTTCTTCCCTTTTTACTGTTTTTCTTGAAATTTTATTATCTATTTCTTTTTTCTGTTTTTTATCTTTAATATTTCTTTTAATTTTTTTGATTTCATCATTTGATAAAGTTTTTAGATTTTTACTAGTATCTTTTTTAGGAGAAATGGCTATTTGTTTTACTTTATTTTCATTATTTTTTAAATTAAGTTCTACTAAATCTATTTGTTCATTATTCTTTTGATTTATAATTTTAACTTCTATAGAAAGATTCTCCTCAAAATATTGCTCAGCTTCTGCTTTATTAACACAAACATGATCACCACAAATTAAAACTGTTTTAGGCTTACTACAATTACCTAACAATAATAAAATTAAAAAAATTAATATATGTTTCATTTTAAGCCTAAATTTTCAGGAAATTTATACAATAAATTCATATTTTGTACCGCCTGCCCCGAAGCACCCTTAACAAGATTGTCAATTGCTGAAAATATAATATAGTTATTTTTTACTCTAGTTTCACAAATTGATATCTCACAATTATTTGTATTTAAAACATTACCGGATCCTAAAGTAGCATTTAATTTTAATATCTTCACAAATTTAGAGTTTTTATAAAATTTAGTAAGAATTTTTCTTAAAGAATTTCCTGATTTGCCTTTAACAGTTTGAACATATATTGCTGTTAAAATACCTCTAAATGTAGGAAGTAAATGCGGATTGAAAGAAAAAATTATTTTCCTTTTTGTGTATTTAAATAATTGTTGATCAATTTCGCATATATGGCGATGATTCATGGGATTATAGGCAAATACTGATGAATATAAATTTTTATGTACAAACTTTTTTTCTAAATTTTTACCAGCACCTGAATAGCCTGATTTTGAATCGATTATAATATTTCTTGTATTGATCGATTTATTTTTTATTAATGGTATTAAAGGTATTTGTATGGACGTTGGGTAGCAACCTGGATTTGATAATATTCTAAAATTTTTAATTTCATTTTTGCTAAATTCAGGCAACGAATATATAGAATGTTTGATTAATTCTTTCGCGTTATGATTAATATTGTAATTTTTTTTGTAAGTATTTATATCTAGAATTCTAAAATCAGCTGATAAATCAATAAACTTTAAATTCTTATTTTTATAAAAATTTTTTTTGATTAATTTATGAGCCTCTCCGTTCGGTAAAGATAAAAAAACTAAATCTAAAATATTCCAATCTACCTTATTCACAGAAGATATTTTTGGTAAACTTTTAGTAATTCTTTTATCAAAAAAATTAATTTTTTTACCTAAATTTTTTGTAGCACATAAGTTTTTAATATTGATTTTGGGATGTTTTGATAAAATGTAAACTAAATCCAAACCCGTATAACCGGTTGCACCAATTACGGCTACATTTATTTTCTTATACATAGACATAAGTCTTATATCACTGTCTTTACTAATAGTTAAATTTAAATGATTATCTTTTAGAAAATTGGAAGCTTCTTCTTGCTTTTCTATGGCCGTATTTTTTACGTTCAACTACTCTTGAATCTCTTGTAGTAAGTTTATCTTTTTTTAGATTTTTCTTTAAGTTTTCATCATGTGAAATTAAAGCTTTAGATATGCCAAGAATTATAGCTCCAGCTTGACCTGATAAACCTCCACCTTTGACTGAACATTTTACATCATAATTCGAAGCAACTTCAGAAATTTCTAATGGTCTTGTGACTATTATTTGATGGACCGGTCTCTTAAAATATTCACTCATTTTCAAACCATTTACGTGGATATTTCCAGAACCTTTTTTAACCCAAACTTTAGCTATAGATCTTTTTCTTCTGCCAGTAGCATATTTACTATCTTTAAAATCTAATTTAATTTTTTTTGTTTTTATTGGTGCTTGGTTTGGTTGTTCCATTATTTTACTATATTTCTTTTATTTAATTCTTCAAAAACAATTACTTTAGGATTTTGAACAACGTGTGGGTGATTTTCACCAGTATAAATTTTTAATTTAGTTAATTGCTTTTTTGCAAGTGGCCCACCAGGCAACATTCTTTTTACAGCAAGTTTTAAAATATGTTCTGTTTTATTTTTTTCTACAAATAAAGAAGGAGTTGACTCTTTTATTCCGCCAGGATGTCCAGTGTGCCTATAATATTTTTTATTTGTAAATTTTTTACCGGTAAATCTTATTTTGTCTGTATTCGTTACTACAACAAAATCACCATTATCAATATGGGGATTATACTGTGGTTTATTTTTACCTCTTAAAACTTTAGAAATGTAAGCAGCTAATCTCCCTACAACTGCATTTTGTGCATTTATTAGGTACCAATCTTTTTTAACTTCTTTTTTTTTAATAAAAGGTGTCATGATTTGGCGATAAATACAAAGAATGTTCAATAAAGTCAATTTATTTAGTTGATAAAAAATGCAGATTTAATGCACTAATTACAAGCAATACACTTATAATCTGATGCATTGAAGCTAAATAAATATTGAGACCACTCACCAATGTGAAAATACCTAATAATATCTGAAGAATTAAAAAAAATGATAATATTTTTAATGGATAGCTTAAATAAAATAATTTTTTTTTATAAATAAAGAAAATTAAAAATAAAAAATATAAAAAGATTATATAAGCTAATTTACGATGATAAAATTGGACCAAAGACTGGTTACTGAAATCTATTATATCATTAAATTTTTCAAATAAAAAATCATTTGGGGTGTAAGTATTTCCCATTAATGGCCAAGTTTGATAAATTTGCCCAGCGTCAAGACCTGAAACAAAGGCACCAAGTATTATTTGTAAGAAAATTAAAAAAATAAATATTTGAAACGGAAAGCTGATGTTTGTTATTTTAAAAAAAGATTTATTTTTTTGCAGAATAATATTCCTTATTAACCAAAAAATCGTAGAAATAATTAAAAAAGCTGTAATCAAATGTAAGGACAATCTGTAGTGACTAACTGTTATGTCATTAACTAGACCACTTTTTACCATATACCAGCCAATTAAACCTTGTAAAATAATTAAAGTAAGAATTATATAACAAATATTCATGTATTCACTTTTAATCATTTTAGAAAAATAAAAATAAATTAATGGCACCAAAAAAAATAAACCAATAAATCTTGCAAAAATTCTATGTATATATTCCCAAAAAAAAATAATTTTAAATTCTTCGATAGTCATATTAAAATTTAATAATTTGTATTGTGGAATTTTTTTATATTCTTCAAAATAAAAAGCCCATGCATTTTCGTTTAAAGGAGGAATGATACCTTTAAACAGTTCCCATTCGGTTATAGACAGCCCAGAGTTAGTTAACCTTGTTAAACCGCCAATTATTATTATTAAAAAAACCAATATTAAGGAAATGAAAAGCCAATAAATGAATAATTTATTTATTTTTAATTCGTTTGAATGCATATATTATAATATATATTTATTTTATAAATCTTAAATTTTTTATATTGTCGCTATGGTGAATAAAAAAATACTTAAAATCAGAAAAGAACTAGATAAATTAGATAATGAATTATTAAATATAATAAAAAAGCGCTCTAAACTAGTTGATGAAGTTATAAAAAATAAAAAATTTAAGAGAGATATAGTCGATAAAAAAAGAATATTAGTAATTCTTAAAAATATTAAAATAAAGTCATTAAAAAGAAAAATTGATCCCATAATAACTAATAAAATATGGAGTACAATGATTCGTGCTTTTATTAATTACGAATATAAAAATTTTAAAAAGAAATAGTTATTTACTGTGAGGAGGAAGTTTCTTCTCAACAAAATATTCGTGCTTTCTAGTATTGGGATTATATTTTTTTAATTTAAGCTTATCTTTAACCTTTTCACCTTTTGTAGGTTTTTTAGCATAATATATAAATTTACTATCAGGATTACTCTCTGGAACCATTCGCACTTTAAGATGTGTTTTTTTTGCCATAGGACTTAATCTTCTTTATTTTTTCAAGCAATTTTTTGCTCTTATATTTTAGATCTATCTTATAATAAGAAGCTTTTAAACTAAGTATGATGTGATCGTCAAGTTTATTTACATTGGATTCTAGCAAGTTTTTAACACCTTTAATGGTCATACCTTTATTTTTGAGTAAAAATTTTATCATCTTAATAATCTCAACTTGTTTTATTGAATAGTATCTTCTTTTATTAATTTTTTTTGACTTAATTTGTTTAAATTCTTTTTCCCAATATCTAATTACGTGATTAAGAGGTTTTTTTTTTAATGGGTCGTATAAATTTATAATCTTAGAAACCTCTGAAATATTGAATAGCTTCGTCATATTGAATTATTTAATTTTTTTAATAAATTTTTAGAAGGAATAAAGCTTATAGATTTTCTTGCAGATATTATATGTTCTTCATTAGTTTTAGGATTTCTTCCTATTCTTTTCTTTTTATTAATTATTTTAAAAGTTCCTATATTTTTAATTTTAAAATTTTGCATGCCAATATTATTAACAATTGTTTCAATTAAATCTGAAATTAGCTTTGTAGAATAATTTAAAGAAAAACCAGTTTTATTGCTTAAATCTTTAATTAAATCTTTTTTTTTATAATTATTTGTTAACACTTTTGGAATGCTTTAAATTATTTTTAATTTCTGACATTAAATTACCTTTGATAATTTTATAGCATAAATCTATTGAATAAAAAAAACCAATCGAATCTATTCCACCATGACTTTTAACAACCGGACCATTTAAACCTAAAAAGATTGCTCCATTGTATTTTCTTGGATCCAGCTTATCTTTAAATTTTTTTAAAGAAAAATAAGAAAAAATAAGAGATAAACTTGATATTATATTTTCTGTAAGTGCGTTTCTTAAATTTTTTGTAATGAATTTGGCAGTTCCTTCTGCTGTCTTTAAAGCTATATTGCCAGTAAAACCATCCGTAACAATTACATTAGAGACACCTGTCATAATATTATTTCCTTCAATGTAACCCTTGTAAATAAAGTTATCTGTACTGGACAAATCTCTTAATCTTTTTGAAGCAGTCTTTAACATTTCAGTACCTTTCATTTCTTCTGAACCAACATTTAAGAGTGAAACTTTAGGTTTTTCATCTGGAAACAAAGATTTAAATAAAGCAGATCCCAATTCTGCAAAGTCTACAAGATTTTGGTCGTTACATTCTATATTGGCACCTAAATCTAAAACAACATTCATTCCATTTTGATTTGGCCATAAACCGGCTAAAGCGGGTTTATTTACATCAGGCATCATTTTTAAAATCATTCTAGAAATAACTAGTAAAACACCAGTGTTCCCGGCTGACAAACTTATATCTGATTTACCTTCTAGCTGATGTTGAATACAATTCCACATACTTGTATTTTTAGAATTTTTAACAGCAGTCATCGGACTTTCTTCGTCAGATACCGTAGTATCAGAATTTATTATATTTAAACAATTAGAATTAATATTATATTCTTTTAATTTTTCATCAAGAACGCTTTTTTTTCCAAAAACATTTAATACAAAATCGTTATTAGATTTATTTTTTTCTAAAAAAAGCTTTATACCTTTTAATGTTTTCTCTGGAGAGTTATCACCACCCATTGCATCAATTGCAATAGAAATTTTTTTAGACATAATGCAATAATTAAATATCTAGAATTTTTTTACCGTTGTAGAAACCTGATTTTAAATCAATGTGATGTGATAATTTATATTCACCACTTTTTTTATCTTCAACAATATTAGATGAGATTAACTTGTGATGAGATCTTCTCATTTTTTTTCGAGAAACAGAAGTTTTTCTTTTTGGAACAGCCATAATAGTTAAAATTTAAATTTTATAACATCATCTATCATATTTTTAGAGGGTAATTCAAAACAAAAATTATAAAAATTATCAAAATAAAGGTTAAATTTGTCAATTTTAACAGCATTATTGTTAATTTTATTAAAATATTTGTTAAGGAGTATTTTATTAAGCTTAAAATGATTTTGAGTTATTTTAAGTTTTACTAAAATATCATAAAAAATCTTATTCAGTATTTTCATTTTTTTATTTACAGACACGTCACCAAATCCTAATTCTCTTAAATTGCTTTCAATGGAAAAAAATAAGTTATTATAATTTTCCTGATCTGGCTTATTTCCTCTTTTTTTTTGTATAAAAAGTATTATCGAATAGTGTAAAAACATTAGATAAATCCTTGTTTCATAAGAGTCATTTAAAGACAAATCTCTATAAAAAAAAATATTACGAGATAATTTTAACAATATGTTGTAAACATTTGAGTTATGTTTTTTAAGTTTAAAAATCATTATACAATTTTAAATATTATACTCTTAATTATTTTATCTGCTTGTCAGTTGCAAGATCCTAATAAAACGCATGGTATTATTTTTCTTGAAAATCGTTCTAATAAGCTAATTTTAAACACATCAAATAAAAACGATGTAGTCAATATAATGGGTCAGCCACAAATAAAAAGTGAAATAAATCAGAATGCATGGATATATTTAGAAAGAACCATCTCAAAAGGCAAGTTTCATAAATTAGGTAAAAATATATTAAAAGATAATAATGTATTAGTTTTATACTTTGATAAATATGGAATTCTTGAAACTAAAGATTTTTTAAATAAAGATGATATAAATCAAATTAATTTTTCCCAACAAGCCACGGAAAATGATTTATCAAAAAAAAGTTTTGTTCAATCATTTTTAGAAAGTATTAAACAAAAAATGTATGGTAACCGAAAACGATAATTAATGGGCTATTACTGCTAAAAGAAGTAAAGCAACTATGTTTGTAATTTTAATCATTGGATTTATTGCAGGTCCTGCGGTATCTTTATAAGGATCACCAACAGTGTCGCCTGTGACTGCAGATTTATGTGCTTCCGATCCTTTTCCACCAAAATTCCCATCTTCAATATATTTTTTAGCATTATCCCATGCACCGCCTCCTGCTGTCATAGATACAGCAACAAACAAACCTGTTATTATTACACCTAATAACATTGCGCCAAGTGATGAGAGCGCTGCTTCGATCCCGCCAATTTGCAAAATTACAAAATAAAGAACTAATGGCGATAAAACTGGTAACAAAGACGGGACAATCATCTCTTTAATTGCTGCTTTTGTTAATAAATCAACTAGTCTGCCGTAGTCAGGTTTTCTTTTGCCTTTCATTATGCCAGGTATTTTTTTGAATTGCCTTCTTACTTCAATTACTACAGCACCCCCTGCTCTACCTACAGCTTGCATACCCATCGATCCAAATAGATAAGGTAGCATTCCTCCTATTAATAAGCCGGCTACAACAAATGGATTCGATAAATCAAATGTTACAATCACACCCTCTAAAACTGATCCTTTTACCGTAGAAAAGTATTTAATATCTTCTGTATATGCTGCAAACAATACTAGGGCACCTAATCCTGCTGAGCCAATAGCATAACCTTTAGTAACTGCTTTCGTTGTATTTCCTACTGCATCTAAGGCGTCGGTTGTTTTTCTTACATTCTTAGGTAGTTTTGCCATTTCAGCAATTCCACCAGCATTATCTGTTACTGGCCCGTAAGCATCTAAGGCAACCACCATACCAGTAAGTGCTAACATCGCAGTTACTGCTATAGCTATACCATACAATCCAGCAAGCTCATTTGTATATAAAATTCCTGCTACAATAATTAAGGCCGGTATCGCTGTTGCTTCCATTGATATTGCTAAACCTTGAATTACATTTGTACCATGTCCTGTAGTTGAAGCTCGAGCAACTGACTGTACAGGCCTGTAGTTTGTGCCCGTATAATATTCAGTAATCCATATTAACAATCCTGTAATTACAAAACCAATAACACCACAAATATACAGGTCCATACCATTAAATGTTTTTATATTATTACTATAACTATTTGTTAAACCAACAATAGACTCTGTTATTGGATATAGAATTAAAAGTGAAGTAATAGCAGTAACAATGAATCCTTTGTATAGTGCTCCCATTATATTTTTACTCTTACCAAGCTTAACAAACCAAGTTCCTATAATTGATGTAATAATACAAGATCCACCAATTGCTAAAGGATAAACCATTAAATTGAAATCATTTGGGAAAAAAATCGATGACAAAACCATTGTAGCTACAATTGTAACTGCATAAGTTTCAAATAAGTCTGCGGCCATACCAGCGCAATCACCAACATTATCACCTACGTTATCAGCTATTACCGCAGGGTTTCTAGGATCATCTTCAGGAATTCCGGCTTCAACTTTTCCAACTAAATCTGCACCAACATCTGCACCTTTTGTAAATATTCCCCCCCCTAGTCTTGCAAAAATTGAAATAAGTGATGCTCCAAAGCCTAAAGCAACCAAGGCATTTATAATTTCTCTATTATCTACATTTAAATTTATAAGAATGATGTAATATAAAGTGATAGCGAGCAAAGCTAAACCAGCAACCAATAAACCTGTTATTGCACCTGATTTAAAAGCTATTGTTAAACCAGATTGTAAACTTTTTCTTGATGCTTCCGCAGTACGAACGTTAGCTTTTACAGAAATTAGCATTCCAACATACCCAGCGACACCAGATAAAAATGCCCCAATAAAATATCCTATGCCTACTAAATAACTAAAAAGATAAGTTACGATTGCAAGAACGATTACTCCAACTATTGCAATTGTTTTATACTGTCTATTTAAATAAGCCTTAGCGCCAATTTGAATAGCTTCTGCAATTTCCTGCATCCTTGCGTTACCTGGGCTTGATGCAAGTATTTGACCCGATAGCAAGTAGCTGTAACCTACAGCTAAAACTCCTGTGAAAGATATTAGGTAAAGTAATTCTAAATAATCAGTCATAATATAAAGCGCATAGATGCCAAATTAATGAAAAAAAGGCAAGCTAAACTTCTCTAAAATAGCATTTTTTTACTCATGTTTTCTTAATTTTTTTGATATTTTGTCAAGTATTGCATTAAGATAACCTATCTGAATTTTTTCTAAAAAATATTCTGATGCTAAAATATATTCATTTATAATTACTTTTTTTGGAGTATTGTGTTTAAAAATAAGTTCAAATATAGCAGCAAATAATATTATTTTAAGCAACTTATCAGTTTTAACTAAATTTATGTCCTCAGATAAGTTCTTGTTAATAGTTTCTTCAATTAAGTCTGATCTTTCTAGAGTGCCCGCAACTACATCTTTTATAAATTTTTTGTACTGACTTTTTGGGTAATCTATTACTGAATCTGGATTAAATGTTAAACTATACAGGTTTTGAATAACTTTTATACGTGGTGATAAATGTTTAGATTTTTTTAGGTTCATTGTTTAGGATGGATATAACTGCGTTAGCAGCTTCTGAACCTTTATTTGGTTTTTTTGTATTACTTTTTTTACTTCTTTGTGTTGCTTGACTTAAATTTAAAGCAGTAATAACACCGTTTCCTATTGGTTTATTATAATTTATTGAAAGACTTAAAATTGAATTAAATAACGAAGAACATATTAGGTCGAAATGTGGCGTTTGACCTTTTATAACACAACCTAACGCAATAAAACCATCAAATTTTTTAATATTTCTTTTTATCGCTATTGGTATTTCAAATGAGCCCGGAACATCTAAAATACTTATTTTAAATTTTGCTTTAAGTAGTTTTTTTTTAGCATTTAAAACTAAGTTATTTGAAATTTTTTCATAATAATTTGAATTTATAATTAAAATTTTTTTCATTTTATAATTATTTGTTTTTTAATTTTTAATCCAAATCCTTCCAGACCGATAATTTTTTTTTTACTCCTAGAAAGCAATATCATATTTTTTACATTTAAGTCTTTTATTATTTGAGCGCCGATACCATAATATCTCAATGTATTAATATTATTAACTTCCGAAAGATTATTTTTATTATTAATAATTAATAATAGATAGTTTTTAAATTTAGATAAAATCTTTAATGATTTTTTTACTTTAGCGTTTCTTAAAATACTTTTGTAATTAATATTTGTAGAAATTACTCTTACAGCAATAGATTTCTTTTTATTTAAACTACCCCTAGTGACAACATAATTTATATTTTTTTCTAGTTTGTTTTTGTAATGATAAATATTAATTTTAAATTTGTTATTAAAATAAACTGTTTTTGAAGATAATTTAATAATTAGTTTTTCATACCTTAAACGGTAAGAAATTAAATCTTCAATTGATGCTAATTTTATTTTATGTTTTTTTGAAAATTTATATAAATCATTTAATCTAGCCATCCTACCGTCTTCGTTCATTACTTCGCAAATTACTGAACTAGGGTTAAGGTTGGATAATTTTGAGATATCAACAGACGCCTCTGTATGACCTGCTCTTTCAAGCACACCACCATTCCTTGCTACTAATGGAAAAACATGGCCAGGAGAAACAATATCGTTTTTTCTTACTTTTGGGTTAATAGCTGTTTTAATAGTCTTTGCTCTATCGTGAGCAGAAATTCCTGTTGTAACTCCTTTTTTTGCTTCAATTGAAATCGTGAAAGCAGTCTGCATTCTTGATTTATTATTTGGGGACATTAAAGGTAATTTTAGAATATCTATTTGTTTTTTTGTTAATGCTAGACAGATTAAACCCCTACCATGCTTTGCCATAAAATTAATGCTCCTAGAATCACATTTAGAACCAGGTATAATCAGGTCACCTTCATTTTCTCTATTTTTGTCATCAACTAATATAAACATTTTTCCTTTTTTAGCGTCTTGAATTATTGATGATATTTTAGAAAATTTATTGCTAGGCATTTAAACTGAATATTTTTGAATATATTTGCTAAATATATCTAATTCAACATTTACTAAACTTTTAATTTTTAAATTCTTTAAATTGGTAAGTTTTAAAGTATGTGGAATTACATTTATTTCAAAATAATTTTTTATACATTTCGAAATAGTTAACGAAACACCATTAATTGAGATTGATGCTTTTTGCAGCAGAAGATTAGAATAATCTTTATTTAAAATCTTAAATTTTAATATCCAGGTTTTATCAACAATATCTAGTTTTATAATTTTAGCCACTGTATCAACATGTCCTTGAATAAAATGACCAGATATATTTTGGCCATATAAAATAGACTTTTCTAAATTAATAATATGATTTGTTTTTAATAATTTAAAATTAGTACGTTTTAATGTTTCATTTGAAATATAAAAATAGATAATGTTATTTCTTACCTCAGTAAGTGTAAGGCATGCACCATTACAACAAACAGATGATCCTATTTCTTTTTGATTAAATTTTAGCTTAGATTGTATGCCAATATATAAACTATTTTTAGTTTTAATAATACTGTGAACTTTTCCAGTATTATATATGATGCCATTAAACATTTTTAAATTCCTTTTTATAAAGTTTATCATTTTTTAAATTAATTGATATCTGGTTTGGGTAAATATTCTTTAAATATTTTATTGTATCGTTGTTTTTTCCATTTTTTTTCAGTTTTTTATTTTTTTTAAACATATACAAAACATTAATTAGTTTATTTTTAATTAATGTATTAAGAAAAGTTAATCCTGCTTCAACCAAAACTCTTGAATAGCCCATTTTATAAATTTTTTTGTATAAAAAAATTAAATCATTTTTACTTTTTAAAGAGTCGATTAAAATAATTTTAAATCCTTGATTACTAAAATATTGAGCTTTTTTAAAATTAGTTTGATGCGTTATTAAATAAGTTTTTCTTTTTTTTAAAATTTTTTTTAATAAAAGATTTTTTTTTAATTTTAAATTTAAATCTATTATAAATAAATCGGGTTTATAATTATTAAGACCCTGTATCCTGCAATTAAGTAGTGCATTGTCATGATTAATAGTTTTTGAAGTTGAAATTATTCCATCATTTTGATATCGAATTAAGTGAGTAATTTTTCTTGAACTGTGATCAGTAATCCATTTATTTTTTTTATTTATTGTAAAATAATCTTTCGACAAAGCTATTTTTGCTGAAATAAATGGAATATTAAATTTTTTATTAATAAAGTAACTTTTGTAGAAATTGATATATTTTTTTGATTTAATTAATTTTGATCTTATTCCTTTTTTATCAAGAATTTTTTTTGCTTTTTTATGTGTTCTTTTATCCGGATCTTCAAAAGCATAATAAACATTTTTAATTTTTTTTTTTATGATTATATTTGTACAAGGTGGTGTTTTCCCCTTATGAGTGCACGGTTCTAATGAAGTATAAAGTGTTGCTCCTTTACAATTTTTAATTTTATTTAAAGCGTTAAATTCTGCATGGGGCCTTCCATTAATTGATGTAACGCCTGAAGATATAACTGTATTATTTTTAACAACAATTGAACCCACTGAGGGATTTAGTCCTGTTTGCCCTAAATTTTTTTCTGCCAAATGAAATGCTAAACTAAAAAAGTAACTATGATTTATTGTCATCTAAATTGCCCACGAACTGTTCAAAATCTTTTGCTTCTTTAAAATTCTTATAAACTGAAGCAAAACGAACATAAGCAACTTTGTCTAATGAAGACAGACCCTCCATAATAAATTTACCAATTGTAGGTGTGGGTATTTCACTTTCTCCAAGACCTTCAAGATTTCTTACAATCTTTGAAATAAATTTTTCAATTGTTTCAGATTCAATTGGTCTTTTTCTAGTAGCTATTCGTATTGATTTTGAAATTTTATCTCTATCGAATGGTTCTCTTTTACCATTTCCTTTTATAACTGTTAGTTCTTGAAATTGAACGCGCTCAAATGTTGTAAATCTCTCTTTTCTTTCACAACCACAAAGTCTTCTTCGCCTTATAGCGGTACCATCTTCAGTAGGTCTTGAGTCTACTACGGATGTATCTTTTTCTCTACAAAATGGGCAAAGCATAATTTTTATTTATTTATCATATATAGGAAAAGCAGCACAGAGATCAATTATCTCTTTTTTGACTTCTTTTTCTATTCTTGAATTATCAGATTTATTTTCACTTAATCCTTTTATAACCCTATATATTAATTCTGCTATTAACTTGAATTCTTCCTCACCAAAACCTCTTGTTGTGCAGGCTGGTGTACCCAATCTTATACCAGATGTAATCATTGGACTCTCTGTATCAAATGGTATGCCATTTTTATTACATGTAATATTAGCGCGTCCCAAGGAGGCTTGAGCATCTTTACCTGTAACATTAAAGGTTCTTAAATCAAGAAGCATCAGATGAGTGTCTGTTCCTCCGGAAAAAATTTTAAAACCTTTCTTAGCTAAACTTACAGCAAGAACTTTTGCGTTATTAATTACATTTTTAGTATATATTTTAAAATCATCAGATAAAGCCTCTTTAAAGCAGACTGCTTTAGCAGCAATTACATGCATTAATGGTCCACCTTGCAATCCAGGAAAGATAGCACTGTTAAATTTTTTTATTAACTCTTCATTATTAGTTAATATAATTCCTCCTCTTGGTCCTCTTAAAACTTTATGAGTTGTAGAAGTGACTACATCAGCATATTTAGTAGGATTAGGATAAGCTCCACCTGCAACTAATCCTGAGAAGTGAGCCATGTCCACTAAAAAATATGCTCCAACTTTATCACATATATTTCTAAATTTTTTAAAATCAATTATTCTTGAGTATGCACTACCTCCTGCAATAATTATTTTAGGTTTTTGTTCTACAGCTAATTTTTCGACACTTTCGTAGTCTATTAAACCCGTTACCTTATCAACTTCATAATGAACTGCATTAAACCATTTGCCTGATTGAGCTGGTTTAGCACCATGAGTTAAGTGACCGCCAGAATTTAAACTCATACCTAAAATTGTATCACCAGGTTTAATAAGAGCTAAATAAACAGCTCCATTAGCCTGAGCGCCTGAATGAGGTTGCACATTCGCAAACTTACAATCAAATAATTTTTTTGCTCTTTCAATAGCTAAATTTTCTGATACATCAACGTGTTCACAGCCTCCGTAATATCTTTTAGAAGGATATCCTTCTGCATATTTATTTGTTAAAACTGAACCTTGAGCTTCTAACACAGCCTTGGAAACTATATTTTCTGAAGCAATTAGTTCAATATGATTTTGTTGTCTTGTAAATTCATCTCTAATTGAGTTATATAATTCTTTATCAGCATCTTGTAAATTCAATTTAAAGAAATTGTTTAAATAATTATTTATTTTTATTGCTGTAGACATATTAAATTTTTTTCACTCTTCTCAAGTGTCGACCGCCCTCAAATTTAGTTTTTAAAAATATTTCAACTAATTTTAGCGATAAACTTTTTTTTGTTAATCTTGATCCTAAAGCTATTATATTAGCATTATTGTGTTGCCTAGACAATCGTGTTGACATCTGGTTGTAGCAAACTGCTGCTCTAATGCCTTTGACTTTATTCGCACTTATAGCCATACCGGTTCCAGAACCGCATACTAATATACCAATATCACTTTTTTTATCTTTAATACGTTTTGCAAGTTTTTTTGCATAGTCTGGATAATCTACAGATTTATTTTGGAAAGGACCCAGATCAAATATTGAAATATATTTATTTATTAAATGATTTTTAATTTGTTCTTTTAAATCATAACCAGCATGGTCTGAAGCAATACAAATTTTTTTAAATAAAAAATTCAATTTAATTAAAATTATAATCTAATACACAAGCAACTAGATGAACTCTATTTTCTTCTCCACCGTTGAAAGCATTATGGTATTTCGTATTATTAGTTATCCAAACAGAACCGTCTGCCGGCATATGTTTAGCCACATTTTCTATTACCATCAAACAGCCTGGATTAGTAATTATCGGAATATGTAATCTAGGTTCTGGGTCTCTATGCCAACTTAAAGTTGACCTTGGTTCTTTTAATAAAATTCTAATTCTTCCTAATTTATATTTAGAAGATAAGACCTCAATTACTTCTTTAAAATAAGTGTTTTTAAATTCAGGAACAAGTTCAGTGTAAGAACTTTCATCAATTGCAACATCTCGAGAAACTTCATTGCCTGATTTATCTGGCTTGGTCCAATAAAGTCCTCTAGCTTTATTGCCTTTAATAGATTCTGGGTCACCTAGAACTCTTGTAAGACATATAGCTCCAAAATGAGAAACACCCCCCGCTGTTTCAAATTTTTTAATTTTTATAATTTCTTTATAAGCTTTTTGTAGTTTTGATATGTCAAAGTTTAGATTTTGTTTTTGAAAATCCTTAAAATTAAGAAATTTTTGTTCTCTCTTTGAGTTTAAATTAATTACATTTTTAGAATCAGTTTTCATGTTTTATTGTTATTTATCTCTTTGTAATATATATTTGTATAATACATTTGTCGCATTTTAAATTAAATTAAATCATGATTACAGGTAAATTTCCTAGCTTAAGACTTCGTAGAACAAGAAAATATACATGGTCTAGAAAATTGGTCCAAGAAAACAACTTGTCAGCAAGTGATTTAATTTATCCTATATTTTTAATTGAGGGAAAAAATAAAAAACAAATTATTAAATCAATGCCAAATATTTACAGATATTCTATAGATAAGTTAGGAGAAATTGTAAACAAACTTGTAAAAAATAAAATACCAATGGTTGCATTATTTCCGTCCACTCCTAATTCAAAAAAAGATCAATACGGGAGTGAAGCGTTAAATGAGAACAATTTAGTTTGCAGGGCTACTCAGTTTATAAAAAAAAAATTTAAGAATGATATAGGAGTAATGTGTGATGTTGCTTTAGATCCCTATACATCGCACGGTCATGATGGATTGTTAGAAAATAGTTATGTAATAAATGATGAAACAAATGAAATTTTAATTAAACAATCTTTAATACAAGCTCAAATGGGTTGTGATGTTATTGCTCCTTCAGATATGATGGACGGACGTATTGGAAAAATTCGAAAAGCGTTAGATAAAAATAAATTTCATGATGTACAATTATTATCTTATGCTGTGAAATATGCTTCAAATTTTTATGGACCTTTTAGAGATGCCGTTGGATCTAAAAAATCTTTAAAAAGTGATAAAAAAAATTATCAAATGGATTTTTCAAATAGCAATGAGTCATTAAGAGAAGTCGCATTAGATATAAAAGAAGGTGTTGATATGGTAATGGTTAAACCTGGGATGCCTTATTTAGATATTATAAAATCAGTTAAAGAAAATTTTAAAATTCCTGTTTTAGCTTTTCAAGTGTCTGGTGAATATAGTATGATTAAACAAAGCATTGATAATGATTTGATCAATGAAGATTCTATAATTGAAAGTTTAATGTGTTTTAAAAGAGCCGGCGCATCTGCTATTGTCTCTTATTTTGCGTTAGATATTGTAAAAAGACTTTGAATTAATTGAAATGATTTTCTAAAATAACTCGTGATTTTGGAAACGAAATATTGTTTGGAATAAAAAACTTATTTTGCAAAACTTGTCTTGTAAAATAAAGAGATTTTCTGATTACAGTATTAGTATAATTTTCGGGTATTTCTTTTAAAATTAAAAAATTTGGAACTTCATATATATAACCGTCAATTTTTATTTTATTTAAAACTTTGGCATCTTTATTATTTTCATATTGTTTAAGATTAGTATCGTAACCTAACTCTTTAATAAGATTAATTTCAAAAAAAATATATAAATAGATCCAATTTTCTATATTAATTGAATTGATAAAATTCTCAAAAGAATTGTATATATTTTTATTTGGTTGCGAATCTGGCAATAAAATATTTAACAACGTGCATATAGAAATTAAGGCTGATGTTCTCTCTTTGTCATTAAAATATAGTGGAGAAATAGGTTTAATTAATTCAGTTTTAAAATATCCAATTTTATTTTCACCTTTTGAATTATGAGAAACAAATAATTTATTAGAAATTTGTAAATAGTTTCTAATTTTTCTTGAATTACCACCATATACAATGCCATCAATTTTACCTTTTTTTTGCGTAAAAATATTTATTATGTTGGCGTTTTCTCTAAATTTTCTTTTTGATAAAAGATAACATTCATCTTCCCAAATCATACATTTAAAATTTTTAGAAGTTTAAAAGCTGCATTTTGTTGAGCATTTTTTTTTGAAGAGCCTGTACCTATTATTTTTTTTGAATTAGGTATCTGAACTTCAGTTTTAAATACTGGTCTATGTTGAGGTCCAGTCTTTCTAAAAAAAATGTACTTTGGTAATTCTTTAAATTTTTTTAAACTAAACTCTTGAAGTTTTGTTTTTGAATCAATTTGGGTTACTGTTGATTTTAAAAGATGCTCCTCCCAAAAACTTAAAATAAACTTTTCAGATGACTTTAGACCGCTATCTAAATATATTGCCCCAACTATAGCTTCTAAACAGTCACTACTTATCTTGTCGGTGGACGTTTCAGCTTTTTTATGTGACGCTCCTAATAATATATATTTTTTTAAATTAATTTTTTTAGCAATAAAAGAACAGGTTTTTTTGTTAACTAAATTTGC
>Ga0222719_10001225_pt1 | contig 25201 bp, 17 predicted proteins | sample C33_34DmetaG_FD_165039 | JGI IMG/M metagenome (GOLD analysis project Ga0222719, IMG submission 165039) | Estuarine water microbial communities from San Francisco Bay, California, United States - C33_34D | ecosystem: Environmental > Aquatic > Marine > Unclassified | place: USA: California...
AGACAAATAAGTTTTACCTTTGATGTGTATCCAAAAACAAGACAAGAAATGCCAGTTCTATGGGAAAAAATAAATTATTTATACGGAATGTGTTATCCTAATTATGTAACGGCTTATGGTGGAGACAGTATGGTTTCACCAATCACAACTTTAACCATTGGTAATTTATACACCGATACACCTGGATACATTTCATCAATCAACTTATCAATTCCTGATAATTCAACTTGGGAAATAGAAGATAATTTACAATTACCACATTATTGTCAAATAGCTGTTGAATATGTTTACATTGGAAAATACTTACCAAACGCAAAAGGAAAACACTTTGAACTAAATTGGATAAAAGATAGTAATGAAAAAAGAGGAACTTACAACGAAGATTTAAAAACCATTAACAGAACAAACTACGAGTGGTTAGACCCGGATAATAAAAGTTTACGAGAAGTATTAAAAGACGAATTACAAAGTTTATGGTTTGCATCACAAGGACTTGATTAACAATGAGTAGATATAACGGAACAAGAATAAAACGAAACAAAGATTTAAATAGAGTATATTCATACACTATGTATCCAAAAATTCCATTGAAAAATTCAGATATATTTATTACGCCTTCATATGGAACAAGGTTAGAATTATTAGCAAATGAATATTACAAAGACCCAACTTTGTGGTGGATTATTGCACAAGCAAACGGAATAAAAGGTTTTACAGCACTTACAACAGAAAATTTTAAAGGACAACTTCGCATTCCAACAGAAATACAAAGTATATTAAATGAATTTTCATCAATGAATAGGTAATACAATGTTAGGTTATCCAATTCACCCAGAAATACAAAAAACTTTAAACGAAAGAAAACAAGTTTTAAAAAGAAATAAAAATCCTTATAAACTAACTAAGGGTAAAAATCCAAGTAAAGAAATTCAAAAAAATATTGTAAGAACACCATACATTAGTATGTTATCATCACCAAAGTTAGTTTCACCAACAGGTAATTTAGATAATGAAAATTTCCCTTCAAATGAGGATATAATTTTAAGTAATCAAGAATATAGTCGTGCTCAAGGAGAAGTAAATTTTAGTCCAATAAATTATGGTTTTGAATTATATTCTGATGTCCAAAAACAAGGTGGTAAATACAAATATGAACCAGATAAAAATTCAGATGGGACTCAAAGATACCAATCACAATTTAAAGCACAACCTGGTATAATATCTTTAACATCAGAATATCAATCTACTTCAAATGTTTATTTTGTTCGTAGAGTTTCAATAACTTGGAAATGTCATCACTTAGATGATTTAGAAAGATTATCTTATCGTTTTTTAACTTTAAATAGATTAGTTTATATTGAGTGGGGTTGGAATTATGCCGATAAACCAGCAACAACTTTTATCACTCCAGAAAATCTTGAAAATATAAGAAATCCAAGAACACTAAGAAGAAAAGTTATTGAAGAAGGAAAAGGTAATTTTGATGCTGTCATAGGGTATATTGAAAACTTTGAGTGGACATCAACGGGTGGTGGATTTGAATGCAGAACCGACATTGTTTCACAAGGTTCTGATATTTTATCTCAAAGAATTAATGATGATGTTGTTAAGATAAAAAAAGAAAAATTTGAAAATGAAAGAGTTCCGATTGGATTTGAAGAACAGAAAATCCCAGTTTTTACAGAAGGATTAGGTGTTGACAATTTAGAAGAAGCTACGGGAACTTTTGATGATGTTGAATTTAAAACAATTAAAAGAGCTGTTACAGCCGACAGAGGAACAACAACTATTCAAACACAAGAAGACGGAAGTGTAGATATTCAAACAGAACGAGGACTTGAATTTACCGAAAGTTTTAATTTTGTATTGAATAATTTACATTTAACAATTCAAGAATTATTTACAGACCCTAAAGATGTTGAAATTAGTAAAACAACACTTTTTGCTAATCAAACAGAAGTTGAACAAAAATATGATGACTTACAGAAAGAAAAAGATGATGAATATGATGAAATAGAAAATAAAGTTCGAGAAGAATACTACAACAATGATTTTTCTAATTGGCCTAATGGAGTTAAAGGATTTGGTATAGGTTCCGGTGGTAGAATCAAAAGAGAAGCAGATAGAAGATTTAGAGAGCAAAATAGTGACACTAGTTATAATAGAATAATTGGTGGTCAATCACAAATAACTAGACAACAAAAAGCACAAGAATTAAATAGTGAAACAACTCGTAACAGAAACGAAACAATAACCAAACAAATAAAATACGATAAAAATTTAATTCAAGCATCTATACGAACAAGATATCAAAGAAAAGCCTCCGATTACCTTGTCCAAACAGGAACCTATGTAGGACCAGAAGACACTACTGAAACACTTGCAAAAGAAACTTGGATTCGTTGGGGTTGGTTTGAAGACAATATATTGAATAGATTTTTTGGGTTAGTAAATAAAGAAGGAACACCAATATTAGAATTTAGAAGCATTAGAGAACGAAGTGATAAAGAAATGAGTGAAATGGCAGAAAAAATTTATTTCGGAGCAAGTGATGACCCAGTATCAAGAAAAGCGGCTCAAGAAACGGCTCAATATTATTTATCAAATAAAAAGTTTTACCAAGAAAAAATACACAATCACCCAAATTTTTTAACAGAAGATATTTACAAATTTATATTTCCTGGTAAATTTAAACTTGGTGATGCAGAAGAACAAAACAACAGATTTGAAAGTGAAAGTAAATCATTGTCAAAAAAAGGATTTGAAGAAAGAGGTTTGTTTAAAAAAGGTGCCACAGAAATAGGGCAGCTTCCTGAAATGTCAGCTGCAAAATTATTTATAAAAAGAGACCAAGAAACCGCTAAAATAATTGATGCACAAATTTTAATAACAGGAGACATTCAATTATCTGAAATTGAAAAAATACTTTCAGCTAAAACAGTTGGTGATGTGTTTAGTGGTGGAAGACTAGGTGATGAAGTTTTAAAATCAGTAGATATTGAAGAACTAAAGTTAGAAGCAGAAAAATATAGATTTTTAAAAGTTTTAGAACTTGTTCTTCGTGATGAATCAACAATCAACTCTTTTGATGACCCATCAAATGACTATCGTGGTATTTTAAGAAATGTATTTATAAATGTAGAACATTTAAAAATAATATTTAAAGATATGACAACACTAGGAGGAGGTATTAGTCAATTATTAGAGTCATTTAATAGTTCTGCTCCAATATTTAGTTTAGTTCCAATGTTAAATGTTGCGGAAAATGACGGACAAGTTATCTTTACTAGTTCTAAATTTTTACCAGATTATTTACCCGATACTGAAGATATTTATACTTTTCCAATAAAAATTACTGAAAGTTTTATAAAATCAACAAATCTAGCATCAGACATCACAAGTGAAGGTGTTAAAATTTTATTATCAAAAAGATACGCAGAAGAATCAGATAATATAATTGATAAAAAAACAGGAGGAAATATTGCAGCACAACTTGATTTTGATAGACAAGGAACAACCGGAATACTTAAATTAGATAATGCGGAATATTTTGCAGGAGTTCCACCTTATCAGTTTGCAAGACTTGGTGATAAATTTAGTAAATGGGGACAAAAAGATGGAGATTTTACAAAACCATTATCATTTACAGACGGAATAGACTTTGGAGTTATTACAAATCCATATAATGTTGATAAAATTCGAAAAAACATAACCACTAAAGAAGCCGCACAAGACGAAAAAACAACAGAAACTTTGGGTAAAGTTTCAGTAGAGTTTCCAGGAAACTACACAGAAAATGGACAATTAAAAATTTCGTTAAAAGAAAAAAATAAAAAAAACCAAGAAGAAGAAGACAAAAAATCAAGATTTAAAGAAGCTTCACCTTATGATGAATTAGGACTTTTATTTTTAACCAATACAATGAGTATGGACGGAATAGCAGGTATTCACCCAGGCAATATATACACAAGTAATTATTTACCTGATAAATTTACAAATAATGGTTGTTATTTCTTTATGCAAAATGTTTCACAAACCATAGATGCTTCCACTTGGACTACCGAAGTAACTGGTCGTGTGTTGTGGAACTTTAAAAGAAAAAATGGTAATATTGGTTTAAAAGAAAGAGGAGAAGTAGTTAGAGGAGAAGAATCAGATGAAATTGAAGTTAGTGTATCCCCTAATGCTTTTAGTGGTGATGTGGAAAGACAATAATGGATAAAAAATTTATAGACATTATAACAAAAAATTCTTTTCAAGTAATAAAAAGTGCCGGTGTTACTAAAAGAAATGAATTTGTTGATATCAACGATACTAAAATACCAGAGGGAATTCCTTATCATATTCATAGAACTCGTGATAAACAAGAATTTTATATGACAAGTGCACAACACGAAACAAATTCAATTTTAATTTTTAAAGAAAAAGGTGGTATAACAGATTTTTACAGATACAAAAGTTTGATTGATAAAAAATCAGAAATTTATTTACAAGAAACACCAACAATACCAACTGAAACTGATTATGAAAGAGGATTTATTACATTGTATTTTGCAAGACAAGCTAATGATAAAAATTCAAAAGTGTTTCAAATTACAAAAGAAGATTATGATTTAAAAACACCTTTTTATGAAAAAAAGAATTTAACATTAAAAATAACAGGAACTATTGATAATGTAATTTCTTATAACGAAAGTATAATTGAAACAACTGATGCTTATTTTCCTGGAATTTCACTTGTAATATCATCATTATCTTATTATCAAGAATCAAGATTTTCCACAAGTTCACCAAGTTCAACAAGTGGTGGTTCTTCTGGTGGTAGTAGTGGAGGTGGTTATTAAAAAAACTTTGTAATTTGAGTTTTTTACATTATATTTATTACTAAATTAAGGTTATATGATAGTTCAGAATAAAAAGCAACTACAACAAATTATAAATGAGCACATCAATAGTGAAATGGTATTGATACCAACACTATGTGATAAGAATCTGCATCCAATACAAAATGAATTATCGTTGTTGTATGTAAAATGGTTATCAACAAATCAAGAAAGTATTATCGTGTTGAACCACTCAGAACAACGACAAGATAACGATTTAAATGTAAAATTTGTTGAAAAAGCTCTTGACATTAATAAAGAAAATAAGTATATTTATAATAGGAAATCCTTTAACCATATCCTATCGTTAAACTCACTAAATGATACCAATTTGACCTTTTATTTAGAGGCGGGTAATCCACTTTACATTGATAATTTAACGACAAATTCACACGATTTTTTCAATATAAATTTCCATAACTTAAAAAATATCAACAGATACATACCAATTATGAAACACTTGGAATACAATAGAAAATTGGTAAATAAGATGAAAGATTTATATTATTATGATAAAAATAATCAAAAATATAACCAAAATGTTATCAATAATTTAACCAAAATAGAACATAATGGACTATTCACAACAGATAACGAATATCAATATTCAGAATATAATATCTATACTTCAACCGGAAGACCAAGTAATCGTTTTGGTGGTGTTAATTTTGCAGCACTAAATAAATCTGACGGAACAAGAAAAAAATATATTAGTCGTTATGGTGATGAGGGTTGTATGATTGAAATGGATTATGATGCGTATCACTTACGATTAATCGCAGAAATAGTAGGATATAAATTTCCAGAGGGTTCGGTTCACCAATATTTAGCTAATCACTATGGGGTTGATTATGATAAATCTAAATCACTTTCGTTTAAATATTTGTATGGTGAGATTCCTTATATGATAGCTAAAAAAATACCATTTTTCTCAAAAGTTCAAAAGTATATTGATAAAAAATGGCAGGAGTATAAAAGGAATAATTTTGTCGTTTCTGATATTTATAATAGAAAGATTGGTAAGAATATTAGGTTTACTAATAAAAGTAAATTATTTAATTATTGCATTCAATTGTTAGAAACTGAAAACAATATGAAAGTGTTAGATGATTTACTTCCAATATTAAAAGGCAAGAAAACAAAAATTGTGTTGTATAGTTATGATTCATTTTTGTTTGATTTTCACAAAGAAGACGGAATATACTTTATAAAAGAAATTAAACAAACTATTGAACAGAACAAAACTTATCCGGTAAAAGTTGCTTGGGGTAAGAATTATCACAAAATACAAGACATAACAGAGAAGTTTAATGATTAAATTGAAAAGTTTAATTTTAGAAAAAAAATTAAGAGTGTTTGATTTTGATGATACATTAGTAAAATCAAATTCAAAAATATATGTAATTAATAAAGGAAAAAGAAAAACATTAACAACTGGTGAATATGCAATATATAAATCTAAACCAGGTGATAAGTTTGATTTTTCTGATTTTGATAAAGTAATAGCACCTAAACAAATTAAAGCAATGTTTAAGGTGTTCAAAAACATTTACAGAGCTTCCGGAAACAGAAGATTAACAATTTTAACAGCAAGAGGAGCATATAAACCGGTTCGTCAGTTTTTTAAGGATATTGGATATGATGTTTATGTTGTAGCTTTATCGAGTTCTAATCCAAAAGATAAATCTGATTGGATTGAAACACAAATAAAACAAGGATATGATGATGTGTTGTTTTTTGATGATTCAAAGAAAAATATAAATACTGTGAACAAGTTAAAGAAAAAATATCCTGATATTAAAATGATTACGAGGTTAGTTAATTATGATTAGATTAATGGAAATGGTTAAATATCGTCATATTCGTCCTTTTACAAAGGTTGAAATGAACCATATTACTGATGAGTATTTAAATAACAATAAATATAAAGAAGTGATGCCTGAGTTCGCAAAAGATAAAGATGATGTGTTGACAAAATTACAAAAGATTGACCAATTAGAATATCTTTCAGAAAAAGAATTATCAAGATTAAACAATTCTAAAATACCTTCTATACAAAATAGTGGTAGAGATGTTGCAAATTTAATCGGACAAGAGAGATTTAATTATAAAGAAATTTATGACGGAATAAAATCAACACCACCTAAAAAATTTACACCACCAGTAGTGGTTGAAGATAAAAAAGGAAGATTATTTGTATTGGACGGAGATGATAAATTAACCATCTTTGTTGCATTAGGTGGTAATCTACCAGTTAAAAAAGTAAGTTATAGTAAAGAATTTAACAAAGAAACTATGGAATATTATAATAAATCACATATGAACGATTTAAGTTCTCACGCAGGTTCAATCGGAGTAGGTTATTAAGATGATAAAATTAAAAGATTTACTAAACGAAGCAGAACCAAAATTCCAATCAGTTCATACAAAATCAACATTTAATTCTACATTTGGTGGTTGGTATACTAAATGGGTGCCATTATCTACTAAAAAAATACAAAGTATTATCGGTAAAGAAAAAGTAAGTGTATTTCACGTTGGTAATGCAGAATATGAAAGGGACATAAAACAAGTTGAAAGAATCGTTGGAAAAAAAGGAACACTATCTACATTTACATCAGTAGACAAAGGTGAGAAACTTGCAAAAGGAAAAGGTATACAAACAGGTGGTGGTATCATTTATCAAATAGAAGGAACTTTATTAGTTGCAAGCACAAGAGATATGCAATCGCATCCAGACAAAACAGGTCGTAGATGGATTGACCCGTATTGGTTAGCAGGTGATACTATCGGTAGAAAAATGAGGAAAGAAATAAAAAGTGGAACTGAAAAACTCAAAATAGACGAAAATTCTTGGGACAAGATACAAGATAAACTTGATGCTGAAGTAAGAAAAGAAACAGGTTATGGTGATACTCATTATGACCGAGATATATATGAAGCAGAACTTAAAAAACAATTAGGCCCTTACAAAAGAGATTGGATTAAAAAATATATTGATATGTGTTATAAAATTATTGATAAATACAAAAAACAAATTAAAAAACACATATTAAGTCAAAAAGATAAAAAATCAGAACACGGGTGGAACGAAATACTCGTTAATCAAATTAAAGTTAAAGATATATTTTTATTAAAGAGAAGTGCTTTACCAAACATTAAAAAAGCAGCAGAAAAAATTGCAACAGGTCAAGTTACCGTAGGTTCACCAGCACAATTTAGAAAATGGTATAATGAACGAGGTGGTATTATTAATGAATAATCTAGTCAAAAAAATATTAGTAGAGTGGTCATATAGATTAGATGACGGAATGATTAATCTACACAATCCAAAACATATGATTATATTGAGTGAAGTTTTAAAAGATATGGAACTACCAACAAAAGTTATTTTGGAAGTTATGGGTAATTTAACTGAAAAAAAAGGTGATTCAAAACCATTATCAGACAAAGACAAACAGAAAATGCGTGATATGGGGTTAGTTTGGAAAGGAAAAGGTTATGGTAAAGAAGGTGAAAAAGGTATTCTTTATAAAAATGTTGATGGAGAATTAGTCAAGACTAGTGATAAAAAAACTACTGACAAACCTGAAAAAGTTAAGGGACAAGATTTATTTAAAAAAGATGTTGAAAAAGAAAAAGAAAAGAAAGATAAAAAAGCAGAAAAAACAAAATCCACATCACAAAAAATTGATGATAACAGAAGTGATATATTTAACAACACAGTAAAAGGTAAAGGCGGTGGAAAAACAGCTTTACAAGAAGAAATAGCAGGTATTTCAAGAGAACTTGCAAATAAACACCCTGAGGACTCAGAAAATCCAGAAGAACATCAAAGAAAAATTAAAAAATACATTCAAGATAACTATGGTGATACAAAGTTTGGTAAAAACGAATCATTAATTGACGAACTTATAAAAAAATCTGCTTCAGGTATTAAAACTATGAAAAAAATTAAATCCAATAAAGGAATGAAGTTTGATGAGAACCAACCTGAAAATTATCCTAAAAATCTTACTTTTACAAAAGATGGAACAAGTGCAGTAAGAGAAATGTTAGAAGAAAAATTAAAAAATGCTAAAACACCCGAAGAGAAAAAACATTATGAAATAGAATTAGAATATTTTATAAAACACGCAACAAAAGAAACTGGTGTAGAGGGAGATGGTGATACTGCAATGATATATCAAGATACAGATGGTAATACGAGAATAATATACATTTCAAATAAACAAGACCTTGATGACCCACACTCAAATGCAACCATTGCATCAACCGCTCAATCAATAAGAGATTCTAAAATGGAAGGAGCAAATGAGGGTGCCTTAATTGATAGACTTGAAAATTCAGTTGATGCAGCAATAAAAGCAAACAAGACTTGGGCTAGCAATAGTAGAAGAATTCTTGATGATAATAAAGAAGAACTATCAAATGCACCACTCGTGAATATTGCAACAAAATTAACCACCGGTAGAGCAGAATTTGTTGATGAATCTTCAAGAGAATATTTAGATAAATGTAAGAAAAATAAACAAGTTATAGAATACATAGAAGAAAATAATCTTGATATAAATAATGATGAACATTTAGTTCAAGCGGCTATTGCAGTTGCAGGAACTGGTGATGCTGATGAAATAAACGATTCTAATAAACAAGCTCCTAATAAATTATTATTAAAAATGACTAACGCAACTGCATCAATAAGAAAAAAGATGCAAAAACTTATTGATAAAGGAAAAACACCTGAACAAGCCGCAGAAGAAGTTAGTAAAAGTATAAGTCCAACAAATAAAAAGCCTCTTATGGGTGGTAATTTAACATCAGAATTATGTTTAAGTGTTTACAACAACAAGAGTCTTGAAAAATTAGAACAAAACTCACAAGATAGAAAAGATAAAATGGATAATGCTCACAAAAATATGTATAATGGTGTAACAGAATTAGATGTAGCACATTATCAAGATAAAGAAGGTATGAGTGCAGATGAGGCAATAAAACGATATGAAGAAGAGGCAGGGCCAAATGAACAAACTTATACTCTATCTTTTTTAAAGAGAATGCATTGGGATAGATATATAGATGGTATTGACGATAATAAAAAAATGATTGAGATAGGTGATAAATCTTACTCAACAAAAGATTTTAGAGATTGTATAGGTGAATTAATGGATTGGGACGGCAAGGGTTCATTAAAAGACTGGGTGCTCAAAAAAATGAGAATTGAACCAGGTAGTTCTAAACTGAAATTTGTAAGTAAAGAAGGTAAAGAAATACATCTTGGTAATGACACTTGGAGAACTGCAGGTGATTTAAGTAAAGTCGCTGGGAATTTAGGAGATGATATGCAAAAATGTTTGGATAAAAAATAATGAAAACTCAATTATTATGCACTTTCACAACACACAGCAAGTTAAATCTTGTTGTTGATTCCATTATAGATTCTTATACTATTTTATTTGATAAAATTTATGTGTTTCAAAACGAAGATGATGCAGGACAATTAATTTGCACTTACAATATAGAAATGGTTGAAGATTATTATGACGGAGATGAAGCCATATCCGGAACAATCTCTTTACATAGAAAAAAACAATCCAACACACTTTATACAATTAACGCATTAAACGAAACAATTAGAAGTTTAAACAACGGAGTATTGGATAAGTCATTTGCAATCCCGTGGGAAAGATATCAAAATAATTTACTATTGACAAATGAAGAGGGTTTGAATATTATCCCTACAAAAATATTCAAAATAATAAATGTTAAAGATTGGTAAAAAAGCTTGGTATTTTAAAAAACTTCTTTATATTTATTACTGAATAACAATTAAACAATTAACAATTAATTAATAGGAGAAACAAAATGGATATTAACGCAATCAAAAAAAGGTTAAACCAGTTACAATCAACCAATACTAGAACTTCAAATCTTTGGAAACCGCAACCAGGAAAACAACAAGTTAGAGTAGTTCCTTACAAATTCAATCCAGATACACCATTTATAGAGTTATTTTTTCACTATAATTTAGGTGGTAAGAACTACCTTTCACCAATCAGTTTCGGTAGACCAGACCCGATTGAAGAATTTTCACAAAGACTAAAAACAACCGGTAGTAAAGACGATTTCACTTTAGGTAGAAAATTAGAAGCCAAGATGAGAACTTTTGCACCTGTTATTGTTCGTGGTGAAGAATCTGAAGGAGTTAAGTTTTGGGGATTTGGAAAGACAGTTTATCAAGAACTTCTTTCAATCATAGCTGACCCAGATTACGGAGACATTACAGACCCGAAAAATGGTCGTGATATTACATTAGAGTTTAAAACTGCTGAAGAAACAGGAGCATCATTTCCTTCAACTTCAATTAGAGTTAAACCTAATCAAACACCGATAACTGAGGACTCTAATATATTGGAACGAATTAAAGATACTCAAAAAGAAATTACTGATATCTATCAAGAGTTGTCATATGAAGATTTGACAAATGTCTTGAACGAGTGGTTAAATCCTGATGAAGAAACAACAGAAACTTCAACAGAAGAACCAAAAAAATCAGTAAATGAATTTGACCAAAAACTAGCAGAAGACAAAGCTGAAAAAGAATCAGCTTCAAAAGTTCAAGATGCTAGTCAACAATTCGACGATTTATTCAACAATTAAGGAGTAGAAAATGTCAGTAAAAGACGATTTGGCTAATGTCATAGCCGATAACCTGAACAAAAAGTTCAAAGACAACAAAGTAGCGTATTTCCTTGACGGAAGTGATGATACACCAACAGATATTAAAGACTTTATTTCAACAGGGTCTTCAATGTTGGATTTAGCAATCTCTAATCGTGAAGACGGAGGTATTGCTGTTGGTAGAATTACAGAAATCAACGGATTAGAATCAAGTGGTAAATCATTACTTGCATCTCACATACTTGCAGAAACTCAAAAGAAGGGTGGTATCGCAGTTTATATGGATACAGAAACATCAGTCAGTAGAGATTTCTTAGAAGCTATTGGTGTTGATGTTAGTAAATTGTTATATCTGCACTTCGAGTGTGTTGAAGATATATTTGAAGCCATTGAAGATATCATTACTAAAGTTCGTGAATCAGACAAAGATAGATTAGTAACTATCTTGGTGGACTCACTAGCGGCTACATCAACAAAAGTTGAAATAGAAGCAGACTTTGGTAAAGACGGATATGCGACTACAAAAGCAATCGTTATCTCAAAAGCACTTCGTAAGATAACTCAAATGATTGGTCGTCAAAAAGTATCACTTGTCTTTACAAATCAATTAAGACAAAAATTAGGTGTTATGTTTGGAGACCCGTGGACTACGAGTGGTGGTAAAGCATTACCATTTCACGCTTCAACCCGTGTTAGATTAAAAAATATGGGTCAAATCAAAGATAGTAAGAAAAAGAATATCTTAGGTATGAAGTGTAGAGCTCAAATCATTAAAAACAGATTAGGGCCACCTTTGAGACACGCAGACTACGATATGTATTTTGATTCTGGAATTGATAACTATGGTGGTTGGTTAGGTGTAATGAAAGAACACAAGTTGGTAAAATCAGCTGGTGCTTGGTATACCTTAGAATACCGCAAAAAAGAATATAAATTCCAATCAAAAGACTTTAAAGAGTTAATGGAAACTAATGACGGACTTCGTAATCATCTTTACAAACAAATTTGTGAAAAATGTATTTTAGAATACCAAAAAGGAAATGTAGGTATTGATGATATAGAATATACAGGGGAAGTCATTGGAGATGAATAAAAAAAAGTATTTATCGATTCTTGATGATATTAAAAAAGGCGGCTCGGAACTTGGAGATAATCCAAATGAAAATGTGTTGATAATAGATGGACTGAATACTTTTATTAGAGTATTTAGTGTTATACCAACTACTAATGATGATGGGACACACATTGGTGGAATAGTTGGTTTTCTGAAATCAATAGGTTACACAATCAATATGTTTAGACCTACTCGTTGCATCATAATGTTTGATGGAAAGGGTGGGTCAAGTCGCCGTCGTAAATTATATCCAGAATATAAAGCCAAAAGAAAAACAAATATTCGATTGAATAGAGCGTATGGGTTTGATAATATTGAACACGAACGTGAAAATATGATACGACAAATCAGAAGAACGATTGATTACTTAGAATACTTACCGATTACTTTACTATCAATAGACAATGTGGAAGCTGATGATATTATTGCATACGCATCCAAACAAGTTTTAACTGATAGTAAAGTAACGATAATGTCATCAGATAAAGACTTTCTTCAATTAGTTGATGATAGAATTTCAGTATGGTCACCAACAAAGAAAAAACTATACAAACCAGAACAAGTAATGGAAGAATATGGTATTCCTTCACACAATTTATTAATGTATAGAATATTTGACGGAGATAAATCTGATAATATTAATGGAGTTCGTGGTTATGGATTAAAAACCGTAATTAAAAAATTACCATTTTTACAAGAAGAAAAACAATTTTCAGTTGATGATGCAATAAAAGAATCAAGTGAACTAGAAGAACATAGAGAACTTATGAAACGAAACTATGATTTAATGCAATTACATAATGTAAATATATCAGCATCAGCCAAAACAAAAACCATAGATAAAATGAGAGAACCAATTCCTAATTTGGATAAAGTAACATTTAAGAAAATGTTTTTAGAGGACAAAATGTATTCAGCACTTCCAAATTTAGAAACTTGGTTACAGACAAAATTTCAAACATTAGTAAAATTTATAGGACAATAAAATTTATTTGATTTTGAAAATAAAAATGATATTTATTTATGGGTAGAAAAGTAATATACAAAACAGAAAAAGAAAAGAAAGAAGCTCAGTTAAGATGGCAACGAGAACATTATGAGCGTAATAAAGAAAAATTAAAGTTACAAGCCCGACAACGATATCGTAAACAACAACAAGAAAAAATTAGAAAAGAAACGAGGGATAAGTTATATGGAGAATGAAAAACTAACGAGTTTTGGAAACTCTTTTCAATCCAAAATCATAGCATCATTATTGGTTAAGAAAACTTTCTTACAAACTATTTCAGATATTCTACAAGAAGAATATTTTGATTCTGATGCCAATAAGTGGTTAGTTAAAACTATTATATCTTATTTCTATGAATTTAAAACAAGTCCAACATTAGAAGTAATCAAGGTAAAGATAAATGATGTAGAAGATGATATATTGAAAACATCTATTATTGATAAATTAAAAGATGCTTGGAATCATAGAGAATCAACAGATTTAGAATTTACACAGAAAGAAACTATCAAGTTTTGTAAAAATCAAAAATTAAAAAATGCAATTATTGATTCAGTAGTTCTATTGGAAAACCAAGACTATGATGAAATCAAAAAGAAAGTTGATGAAGCAATGTCAGCCGGAACTGAAAGAGATGTTGGACACGATTATTTAGTAAGTTTAGAAGAAAGATTATCTAAATCAGCAAGAGATGTCGTTGAATCTGGTTGGGGTGAGATAGATGACATTATGGACGGAGGTCTTGGTGGTGGTGAATTGGGTGTAATTGTTGCACCAGCAGGTATCGGTAAATCTTGGGCGTTACAATGTATTGGTGCCAATGGTTTGAAAAAAGGAAAAACAATTGTTCATTATTCATTAGAGTTAAATGAAAATTATGTAGGGTTGAGATACGACACAATATTTAGTGGTATTACAACATCTAATATAAAGTATTATAAAGAAGATGTCAAGAAAAAATTAGAAAAATTACCTGGAAAACTGATGATTAAATATTATCCAACAAAATCAGCGTCAGTTCAAACACTAGGTTCTCATTTAAAACAATTAGAATTACAACAAATAAAACCAGATATGGTATTGGTTGATTATGCTGATATTTTAATGGGTGTTGGAAAAGAAAAAAGATTTGTGTTAGAGTCTATTTACGAAGATTTAAGAGCTCTAGCAGGAGAATTAAATTTACCGATTTGGACTGCCTCACAAGCCAATCGTTCATCATTAGAAGAAGAAGTAATTGATGCTACAAAAGTATCTGAATCTTATTCTAAAATTATGATTGCAGATTTCGTGATGAGTATGTCTAGAAAAGTAGAAGATAAGGTTGGGAAAACCGCAAGATTTCACATTATCAAAAACAGGTTTGGTGTTGACGGAATAACATTTCCTTCAAAAATGGATACTGAACTTGGTAAAATTGATATCTATAAATCCACTTCAAAACAAGGAGTTCAACAACAAAAGAAAATGGACAACTCTGAGGAATTTTTGAGAAAAACTTTGAAAGAAAAGTTGCAAATACATCAAAAAGAAGTGGACGGTTTTGAATAATCTTATATTTATATTAGAACAAAAAGATTTAAATTAAAAAGGAGTTTCAATGCAATTTCAGTTATCGGACAATTTCGTAGACAAATATAAAAGAAAAAAAGCACCATTTGGGTTCAATGGTCTTGGTGAATTAGTCTATATGAGAACCTATTCAAGAATTAAACAAGATGGAAAAAATGAAAGATGGTGGGAAACCGTAAGACGAGTAGTCGAGGGGACTTATTCAATGCAAAAACAATGGATAGATTCACACCAATTAGGTTGGAATCCTTGGCAAGCACAAAAGTCAGCACAAGAAATGTATGACAGAATATTTAATATGAAGTTCTTACCGCCTGGTCGTGGTTTATGGGCTATGGGAACACCAATAACTGAAGAAAAAGGTTTATATGCGGCGTTAAACAATTGTGCATTTGTATCCACGAAAACAATCAAAGATGATTATTCAAAACCATTTTGTTTCTTAATGGACGCATCAATGTTAGGTGTTGGTGTAGGATTCGATACTAAAGGAGCGGGGGAAATTATCGTTAAAGGTGTTGAAATCAAAAGAGATTCACAACAATACCAAATCCCAGACACTCGTGAAGGTTGGGTAGAATCATTAAAACTATTATTAGAAAGTTATTTTCACGGACAAGCACCTATTGAATTTGATTATTCTTTGATTAGAAAAGCAGGTGAACCAATTAAAGGCTTTGGAGGAGTATCATCAGGACCAGAACCATTGGAAGAAGTCCACGAAAGTATTAGACAAGTATTAGAGGGCAATACAGGACAACCAATCACAATCACAACCATTGTAGATATTATGAATTTAATTGGTAAATGTGTTGTAGCTGGTAATGTTAGAAGAACAGCAGAAATTGTTTTTGGTGAACCTGATAATGAAGAATACTTAGACTTAAAAAATTACAAAGTAAATCCACACAGAGACCAATATGGTTGGACATCAAACAACTCAATATTTGCAGAACTCGGTATGGATTATACAGAAGTTTCAAAAAGAATCGTAGATAATGGAGAACCAGGATTAGCTTGGTTAGATAATATGAGAAAGTATTCTCGTATGAAAAATGGAGGAGATAACAAAGACCATAGAGTAATGGGTGGTAATCCTTGTTTGGAACAATCATTAGAATCATATGAGTTATGTTGTTTAGTAGAAACATTTCCAGACAATCACGACGACTTAGAAGATTACAAAAGAACTTTAAAATACGCATATTTATATGCTAAAACGGTTACATTGGGTAGAACACATTGGTCAGACACAAATCGTGTTATGTTGAGAAACAGAAGAATCGGTTGTTCAGTTAGTGGTGTCGCACAATTCATAACTAATCGTGGTATTGATGAGTTAAGAACTTGGTTAGAAGGTGGATATGACACTATACAAAAGTGGGATAAAGAATATTCAGATTGGTTTGCTATTCCAAAGTCAATTAAGACTACATCAGTAAAACCAAGTGGTACGGTATCTTTACTAGCTGGAGCTACACCAGGACTACACTATCCAGAATCAAGATTTTACACACGAAGAATTAGATTATCAATCAATTCGGAATTGGTAGAACCATTAAAGAAAGCAGGATACAAAATAGAACCAGCATTTGGTTCTGAGGATTCAACATTGGTGGTAGAAATACCAGTAGATGTCGGAGAGGGAATAAGAACCGCAAGTGAATTGACCATTTGGGAACAATTCAGTATAGCGGCATTCCTACAAAGACATTGGGCGGACAATCAAGTGAGTTGTACTGTGACATTTGACCCTGAAACTGAGGGAGAACAGATACCGCATGTCCTTAATTACTATCAGTATCACTTAAAAGGAATAAGTTTATTACCAAGACACGATTACGGAGCGTATAAACAAATGCCTTATGAAGCTATTGAAGAAAAGGAATACAATAAACAAGTTAAAAAATTGGGTAAACTATCATTTGGAGTTATTAAGAACGAAGAAGCGGAAGTGGATAAGTTTTGTAATAATGAATCTTGTGAAATACCCGGACTAAATGTTGAAGAAAACTAATTTTCTTAACTGGCAGACGACACACCAGGATAAAAATGTGTCATCACAGTAACAAACAAGGAGAACGATTATGAATATTCGTAATCTTATGGTATCATTTCTACTTATGACTGGATTGTTCGCACAATCTATTCACGGGGTAGTTCTTGATACTGACTCAAAACCACTTGAAGGTGCTAATGTCGTTGTTGTTGGAACAACATACGGAGCAGTTTCTAACGAAACAGGTATTGCTCACATTGATATTCCAGCAGGAACATACGATGTAACAGCTTCTTTCATAGGTTATTCATCAGTAACAAAATCAATTGTTGTTGGTGAGAAAATGGCTACATTAGAATTTGTTTTAGAACAAAACTTTGTAGCACTTTCAGATGTTGAAGTATTAGCTTCAAGAGCATCTGATAAAACACCAGTTGCTTTCACTAATGTAACAAAAGAAGAATTTGAAACTCGTCTTGGTTCACAAGATATTCCAATGATTCTTAACACTACACCAAGTGTATATGCAACACAACAAGGTGGTGGTGCGGGTGACGCTCGTATCAACATTCGTGGTTTCAATCAAAGAAACATCGCAGTAATGATAAACGGAGTTCCACAAAACGATATGGAAAATGGTTGGGTATACTGGTCCAATTGGGACGGAGTTGGTGATACAGCCGCTTCTATTCAGGTTCAAAGAGGACTATCAGCAGTAAATCTAGCAACGCCATCAATCGGTGGAACAATGAATATTATTACAGACCCAACATCTTTTGAAAAGGGTGGAAAGTTCAAACAAGAAGCAGGTGAAGGTGGTTTTATGAAAACTACATTCAACTATAACACTGGTCTTATGTTAAATGACAAGTTAGCTTTAAGTGGAACAATTGTTCGTAAAACAGGTGATGGTATTATTGACGGAACTTGGACAGACGCTTGGGCATATTACTTGGGAGCAAGTTATGCAGTAAGTGACAAACAAAGGTTCGAGTTATACGCAATCGGTGCCCCACAACGACACGGACAAAATCTATACAAGCAAAATATCGCAACTTACTCACAAGAGTTAGCTGGTGATGTAGACGGATATGATACTGATGCTTTTGCAGAAGGTAACAAATTCGAAACTGAAGCTGGTAGATTTTTCAATCAGAATGTCGCACCTATTGACCCGTCTTATACCGGAAAACAATATTGGTATATGTATGGAGCGAACACAACTAATAGATATAGTTCAAACTTTCTTAATGAAAGAGAGAACTACTTCCACAAACCATTAGTGAACATCAATCATTTCTTAGAATTAAATGACAAAATGAGAATGTCATCAGTATTCTATTGGAGTGGTGGTTCAGGTGGTGGAACAGGAACTTACGGAAGTGTATCAAGAATGCCAGCAGTTGAAGGAGAAAGATGGTATGCAAGTTCACCGTGGACTTGGGATTGGAATGCTGAAATAGCACAAAATTCTGACAACATTGATGAGAACTTCTCAACATCTGAAAATCGTTCAACAGGAATTCTTAGAAATTCTATCAACAGACAAGACACATATGGTTTGATTTCAAAATTAAACTATGTTGTAAATCCTGAATTGGAATTACAATTCGGTCTTGACTGGAGAACAGCAGGTATTGAACACGCTCGTGAAGTTCGTGATTTACTTGGTGGTGATTATTATGTAGACTATGCAGACGACAACTTCGAAGAAGGTAAAGTCGTAAGACTTGGTGATATTATCGCATACCACAACGAAACAACCGTAGACTGGATTGGTGGATTTGCACAATTTAACTACACTACTGACAAAATGAACCTATATGGTATGGGTGGACTATCAAGTATAGAATACTCTTATCAAGATTGGTTTACGGTAGAACAAGAGTTAATTAAAGCAGACCCGATTCAAACTTACCAATTAAAAGGTGGTGTAATGTATGATATTAACCCAGATATGAATGTATTTTTCAATACTGGTTTAGTAGAAAAAGCACCTATCTTAGATAATGTAATTGATTTCTCTGGTAATGTATCATCAGACCCAGACAACGAAAAATTCCTACACAACGAATTTGGAGTTAATTACAGATTTGGTAAACTCGGTGTAAACGCAAGTGCTTATATGACAGACTGGCAAGATAGAAACTTAACTAAATCAGTTTCTACTGGTCAAGGTTCATCAGGTGATACTGATGTTATCTTCCTAACAGGAGTTAATCAAAAGCATTCAGGTGTAGAACTTGAAACTAACTATATGGTAAACAATATGTTAGACTTGATGTTCGTCGCATCATTTGGTAATTGGAAATTTGACGGAGATGCAATGGGTAATTATCAGGAAACTGAATATAACTCAGAGGGTCAAGCAGTCGGATATACAACAACTGAATATGCTTACGCACTTGACGGATTGTATGTAGGTGATATGCCACAAACAGCATATGTATTAGGAGTAACTTTAAAACCAGTTAAAGGTTTAATGGTTCAAGCAATACACAAAACATATGATAAGAACTATTCAGACTGGTCGCCATCAGCTCGTGAATTTGACGGAACGAATGACGATGCAGACAGAGCTCAAGTTTGGGAAGCCCCAGGTTATTCTAAACTTGACTTACATATGTCTTACAAACTACCAAAAGTTAAAGGACTTGATATGACTTTAAACGGACATATCTTTAATGTTCTTGACGAGGTATTTGTACAAGACGCAGTTGATAATAGTCAATACAATGGTTATGGGAGTAAGAATCACTTACCACATAACGCAGAAGTATTCTTGGGAACACCAAGATATGCAAACATTGGTTTGACAATTAACTTCTAATTCTATGGGGGCGATTAAGTTCGCCCCCACAAAAAAAATACTTGACATTAACAAAAATTATTATTATATTTATTATATGAAAACGATAGGTTATTACAGCTAAATTTAAATATGTTTCAAAACATTTATTACGACAAAGAAAAAAGAAAAATTCACATTTGGGACGACACCAAAGGTTATTTCTCTATGCCTTATAAAAGATACGCGTATGTGAAAGATAGAGGTGGAACACATACATCTATTTATGGTGATAGACTAAAAAAAGTTTGGAATTTTGATAGAGATATGCATACATTTGAAAGTGATGTTGTTCCAGAAATAAGAACTCTTGTTGATTTATATTATGATTCTGATGAAATATCATTAGGACACACAAGATTATATTTTGATATCGAGGTAGAAGTAACAGACGGATTTCCAAGTCCAGATACTGCTCCAAACAAAATAACTTCCATAGCGTTTTACGAAGATACAATGAATCAATATTATTGTTATGCTTTAGATGAGGATAATAGAATAGAAAGTTATAAAAATGAAGATGTGATAGTAGAAATTTTTAAATCAGAAGAAGAACTATTACAACAATTTTTCACAAAATACTCAGAAATACAACCAACAATATTAAGTGGTTGGAACACAGACACATTTGATATTCCTTATTTATATCATAGAGCAGAAAAAGTTTTAGGTCAATATGTAGCCAATACTTTATCACCAATCAATCAAGTAAGATTAAATACTATTTCAGGTAAATATGAAATCGCTGGTGTTTCATCATTAGATTATTTACGACTTTATAAAAATTTAACATTTTCTCAAAGACAATCTTATCGTTTAGATGCTATCGCGGAACACGAATTGGGTGAAAAGAAAGTTGAGTATGAAGGAACTTTAAATGATTTATATGAACAAGACATACAAAAGTTTATTGATTACAATGTTCAAGATGTTAGACTGATTAAAAGATTAGACGATAAATTAGATTATATTGATATTGCTCGTGGTATATGTCATATTGGTCATTGTCCTTACGAGGAAATATATTGGTCATCACGATATATTGAAGGAGCGATATTAGTTTATTGTAAAAAAGTTGGATTAATAGCACCTGACAAAAGGCGAGACGGAAGAAAGTTAATGGGTCAAGATATGTTTGAGGGAGCGTATGTTCAAGACCCACAACGCGGAAAACACGATTGGGTATATGATTTAGATGTAACTTCAATGTATCCTTCAGTTATGAGAACACTAAACATTTCTCCAGAAACAAAGATTGGTAAATTAGAGAATTGGAATGCAGAAGATTACATTAAAGGTGGTGGTAAAAAAACTTATACTTTGATGAGAGATGAAAAGGTTAGAGGAAAGTTTGATGAAAAAGAATTAAAAGAATTTATTGATAATACACCAGTTTCAATAGCATCTAATGGTGTAATTTACAGAACAGACAAACTTGGTTTAATTCCAGCCATCTTAACTAAATGGTTTGAACAAAGAGTTGAATACAGAAAGTTAGCGAAGAAGTTTTCTGACGAAGGTGATGATGATAAATATAATTACTTTAATAGAAGACAATATCTACAAAAGGTTCTACTAAATTCTATTTATGGTGTATTAGGATTATCAGTATTTAGATTTTATGATACAGATAATGCAACAGCCGTTACAACAACCGGACAATCGTTAATCAAATTTACTAAAAAGATAGCAAATAATTTCTACAATAAAGAATTAGGAGATGACAAAGATTATTGTATTTACATTGATACAGATTCAGTTTTCTATTCTGCTATTCCTTTGATTGAAAAAAGATTTCCTGGTGAAAAATTATCAGAAGTTATGATGACACAAAGAATATTAGAAATAGCTTCAGAAGTTCAAGATTATATTAATCTTGGTTATGATTATTTCGCTCAAAGATTTTGTAATATAAAAGGTGAACATCAGTTTCAGATTAAACAAGAGTTGATTGCTAAATCAGGATTATTTATTGTTAAGAAAAGATATGGTATGAAAATCATTAACGACAATGGTGTTAAAGTTAATAAAACAATGGTAAAAGGATTAGATACTATTCGTTCTAACTTTCCAAATGCTATGAGAAGTTTAATGAAAGAAGTTTTAGAAGACATTTTATTGAGTGTTCCAAAAGATAAGATTGATAACAGAATATTAACATTCAAAAGAGATTTATTGACTAAACATTATGACGAGATTGCAATGCCTACTGGTGTAAAGAAAATAACAAAGTTTATTGAAAGTAGTAAAAGAAATTCATTTACAACAACAAATGAAAAATCAGTAATAACTGCACATAAAAAAGGAACACCCGTGCATGTAAAAGCATCTATCAATCACAATGACTTATTAAGATATTTTGGTGATGATAAAAAATATCAATTTATAGCTGACGGAGATAAGGTTAAGTGGATTTACTTGAAAAACAATCCTATTGGTATGGAAACTATTGCTTTTAAAGGACACGAGGATTCACCAAAAGTTATTAAGTTTATAAAAGATTATGCTGATTACGAAAAAATGTATCAGAAAGCGTTAGAGAAAAAAATACAGATGTTTTATGAAAGTTTAGTGTGGAGTTTACCAATGGATAAAAGTTCTACAATAGAAAAGTTTTTTTGATTTTGAGAGTATAAAATGATATTTATTAATATAAAATGGTTACATAACAAGGAGTTATAACAATGGATAAAAATAAGTTAATCAAGTTCATTAACAAATACTATCTTGGCGGAAATGTCAATTCAGTAGTTGTTAAATCTGAAGGAGATAGTTTATCAACACGATTTGTGTCGGGTGATAAATCTCTTTTAGGAGAAGTAAAACTAAACAACTATTCAGTTACAGATGCTGAATTTGGTGTTTATACAACTGATGTTTTATTGAAAGTATTATCAGTATTAGATACTGATATTTCAGTAGACTTAGTTAAGTCAGGTGAAAAAGTTATTTCATTAGACGCAAGTGATGGTGGAGCAAAGGTAAAGTATATGTTATCAGACCTTTCGGTTATCAATACACCACCAGTATTAAAACAAATACCGGAGTTTGAATTACTATTAAATGTTGACAAAACTTTTATTAGCAAGTTTATTTCAGGTAAAGGAGCATTACCAGATACAGAATCATTTACGGTGATTTCTGGTGATAAGACCGAAGTAGTAATAGGTTATTCATCTATTGCAACTAATCGTGTAGCGATTCCGGTTGAAAATCAAACTGATAACACAATAGACAATATATCTTTTAACGCAAACCTATTTAAAGATGTATTAGAAGCAAACAAGGAATGTGAATCTGCAGTATTAGAAGTTAGTTCAGAAGGATTAGCAAGAATTACTTTTAATATCAATGACTACGAATCAACATACTACCTTGTTGCAGTTCAAAATGTAAATTAATATGAAACAACCAGAGGGATTAAGATTATTACACTTCCAATCCCCAGTTAGATTTGATAGTAGTGGTGTATTTCAGCACGAATTTGATTCTAACTATAAGGTATTGGATAAGACGATAACATTTTTACCAAAGTGTCATCATTATGTAGTTGTGCCTGAAAAAAACAATATACCAGATGACAGAGAAAATGTTACCTTAATTCCATTCAAATATCCAAGAGATGTATTATCAAATCGTTCTCACTTTGACGGAGCGTCATTTAGAAACTTATTTGATTTTCGTTTTATGGATTTTGATTTTGTATTTTGTCATCAACCAGAAAAACTATACAATATATTAGTATCGTTTAATGATAAAAGGTATGGACAAAATATGGCTCGTTTTATATTCTTTCATTGGGTGGATTGTCCACAGAGTCGTTCTTCATCAGCAATACCACCGTCTTACTTAAGACAATTAGAAGCAATACAACAAAGTGATAAGACATTCTTTCACACAGATATTTCTTCGGAGTGGTTGGAAAAGAACTATTCAAACAAACAATCTACTGAATTAAATTTAGGGTATGTAAAAGATAAAACAAAAACTTTTCCATTATCAAATGATAAGTTTCCAGATTCAGTTCCACTAAAAAGTGATGTTTCAAATACAATAGTATTTAATCACAGATGGGCTAAATCAACGGGTGTAAATCGTTTTGAAGAATATATGGAAGGGTTAGATTATGATGTTTGGTGCACGGATTCTAAAGCTCCAAAGAAATACAAAGCTCAAGGATTGAGTAGACCTAAATATAGACACTTACTAGAAAATTCTCTTTGTAGTGTTTGTTTTGTTGATAATTATGCAACTTGGAATCTATCGATACAAGACGGATTATCACTAAATAAACCAGTTTTAATTTACGACCACCCTACTATGCGTAAAGTGGTCGGTGATGACTATCCATTGTTTTTTAAAACCAAAGAGGATTTTCAGTATAAATTAAAGAATCTACCAAAAGAATTTAGTTGGGAATTACCAAATTATGATGAACAATTCAAAGAAAATGTTTTAAGTTCTATCAATGAAGTTATGGATAAAGAAAGAAAACATATTCCAAAAGATGCACATAATTGGTTGTATTGTATTGAAAATGATATTAATTTTAAAAATGATATTATTAAACAAGTTCAACCAAATATTCAATTAAATTCGGTATGGCAATATATTCGTAGATATTTATTAGAAATAGGAGTTAAAGATAATCATAATAGTCCTTACACAAGTTATTCTATTCCAGAAAAACTAAAAAAAGACTTGACTTCTTTAACAAAAAATGTTAAATTAGAGTTAACACCAAGACAAAAATCAGAAAAGGTTGTAGTAAAAAAACACGATTGGTTTTAGGAGAATTGTATGACAGCAAATAAACAACATTCATTATGGGTAGAAAGATATAGACCGGTTAGTTTAGAAAACTATATTGGAAACGAACATTTAAAAACAAAAGTAAGTAGGTATATTTCTACTGGTGATATTCCACATTTATTATTACACGGAAAAGCAGGAACCGGTAAAACAACACTTGCAAAATTATTGGTTAGTAATATTGATTGTGACCAAATGTATGTAAATGCTTCTGATGAAAATAATGTAGAAACCGTGAGAAACAAAATTAAAATGTTTGCTTCATCAGTAGGTTTCAAAGATTTAA
>Ga0222719_10001227_pt1 | contig 25191 bp, 49 predicted proteins | sample C33_34DmetaG_FD_165039 | JGI IMG/M metagenome (GOLD analysis project Ga0222719, IMG submission 165039) | Estuarine water microbial communities from San Francisco Bay, California, United States - C33_34D | ecosystem: Environmental > Aquatic > Marine > Unclassified | place: USA: California...
ACAACCTGATATTAAGTGGAAAAATAAAGTTCATGAAGTATTGGAGGGATTTAAAATACATGGGATGTTACCGATTGAGGAAGAGTATGCCCTTTACCACCCAAAAGGTATAGAAAGACAAGAAAAACAAAATGCTTTCTACGATACTTTATCTTAGATATTTATAAACATGGATTATTTAGATACCTTAAACGATTATAATAATATTGAAGGAATTATTATAGATACTGATTTCACTAAGTTTACAAAGTATATTGATTTAGCAAAAGCAGATATAGTTAAAAAAAGAGAATATATTATAATTAATGAGTACCACCATAAACCTTGGCAAACAGCTTTCGACTTTACTAACTCTATTAAGAACAGATTAAAAAAGCATTCTAAATTAATTAGAGAACAATTTAGCGAAAAACATTTAAAGTTATTTAAAAACTCTGCAATAGTTATATTTAACGCTGAAAAAACTAATCTAGATATTATAAGGATTACATACAATCATTTAAAACCAGGAGGCGTTATAATAGTAAAAACTAATAGTAAAATAGAAGATTTATTGAATAAATTGACTATGGAATTTCCTAGAAATATTTTAAAAGTAAACGATAGTCATATTTCAATCCGTAAATCTGATGAAGTCGAAATTCCTGGAGTAGTAAAGAGAACTAATTCAAAATTAACTTAAAAATAATTTAAGTTAGGTTATGTTATTCAAATAAATATTCTTATCTTATTAACTATATAAAGAGGATACAAAATAAAAAAGTTATATGAAGAAGTACAAAGTAGGAGTTATTGGTAACGGTTTTGTAGGAGAAGCACAAGCATTTGCATTTGCACCAACAACTGACCTTAGGGTTTATGATCTAGACCCACTAAAATCTACTCATACATTAGAAGAAGTAAATCAATGTGATTTTGTTTTTGTATGTGTTCCAACCCCAATGCGTAAAGATGGATCTCAAGACTCATCCTATATAGAAAAAGTATTTGACTCAGCAGTACCTAATCCTACATACATCATCAAATCTACTATTCTACCTGGTACTACAGGTAAATTAGAAGAGAAATATCCTAAGTTAGATATTATATTCTCTCCTGAATTTTTAACTGAGAGAACCGCTAAATTAGATATGGTAACTCAAGCTAGAATAGTTTTAGGAGGTAAGGCAGAACTTACTGCCAAAGTAAGGGCACTATTTGAGCAGAGGTTTATGAATCGCCATATTATAGAGACGACTTCTATTACTGCCGAGCTAATTAAGTATATGAACAATACATTTTTTGCTACTAAAGTATCTATCATAAATGAATTTAAAATTTTAGCAGATGCAATCGGCGCAGATTGGAAAGATGCGATGTACGGATTTGCATCAGACAGCAGGATAGGAGATAGCCACTTGCATGTTCCTGGACCAGACGGTAGGTTGGGATATGGAGGTACATGTTTTCCAAAAGATGTAAATGCTCTCCTCTGTTTTGCGGACGAGTATGATGTAGATTTAAATACTATAAAAGGAGGATGGGTTACTAATCTTCAAGTCCGACCTGAAAAAGATTGGGAAGCAGACAAAGGAAGAGCAGTAAGTAATTAATATGGGAAATAAAAATGCAATCCTAGTTGTAAGCGTAGGAGATGATAGCAAGCTAAAGTACAGTTTACCTACATTTAACTCTTACGCAGACAAAGTTAATGCCGATGTAGTACTTATAAGAGATTCTCAATATAATCTTGAAAGCACTTTCCCTGGTTATTACAATTACCTAAATTTTGAAAAAAATCAAATTTTTAATTACTTCGACAAGTACGAAAGAATCTTGAGACTAGATAGCGATATAATTATCACTCCTAATGCTCCAAATTATTTTGAATTAGATCCTTCTTTTCTCTATGTAAGCCGAGAAGATGTTGGAAGTAGAGCATCAAGTAGATGGAACGAAATTACTACTATTAAAAATGCTCTAGGTGACATACCTGATTGGAATAAATTCTATTATAATAGCGGAGTAATGCTAACATCCAGGATACACAAACCTGCATTTGATATCTCAGACATAGATTTTAATATTGATCTAGGACAATTTAAGGAACAGAACGTAATAAACTGGAAGACACATAACTATAATTTTAAACATAAAGATTTAGGTAAGAATTTTAATTTTACAGCAGCACATGAAGAGGTATCTACTACTAGTAGACTAGAAGCTGATATTATTCACTATGCCGGAAACCAACAGACTAAAGAATGGAAAATGGAAAATGATTTTAATAAACTGTATCGATGAGAAGAGATAATCCTGATAGAAGAGTAACTTTAGTTAACATTTTTAAAGAATACTTCAAAGATAAAATTATAAGCATGGAGATTGGCTGTGCAGCAGGAGATTTTTCAAATCAAATAATCAATCAACTTCCTATAGAGCATCATTACATGGTTGATCCCTGGTTGACAGAAGAAGATAGTAGTAGATCACAATGGTTTAGCAATAAAAACCCAGCAGAGCTAAGTTATGATTTTGTTGTAGATAGATTTAAAGATAAACCCGTAACTATTGTTAGAGAATTTTCTTCTCATTTTCTAGTTGAAGCTAGTGATAGAGAATTAGAGTTTGATTTTATATACGTTGACGGTGATCATCATAAGCAACCAGTATATAATGATTTGATAAAAAGCTATAGAGTATTAAAAGCAGGAGGTATATTAGCAGGTGATGACTATAACTGGGTAAGTAAAAAAACTAATTTAGAAGAAGTAAGACTAGGAGTAGAACAATTCGAAGTAGAGACTGGTTTAAAATTTAATATTGTTAAAGGAGATAGAGGAGGTCTTGATCAATACTACCTTATTAAATAAACTATGTTAATAGAAAAATTAGAAGAACTTTTTACATCTAATACTCCATTTGCTTTTTCAAGGTTCAACGATGGGGAAGTAGGAGGTATCCTATCAACTAATTTTATAGCATCCAGAGGAGCACAAAAAATTACAAGAGAGCTTCAGTTAAAACTAATAGAAGCAATTAAATTTAAACAGAATAATTACTGGATAGGGCTTCCTTGTTCGGAATGCTATCCCGAGTATAGCAAAACAGCTTTAGAGTATGTAAAAGAGTATGATTATACTACGTTAGCAGTTAATTTAATAAATAAAAACTATAATACAACACAATCTATTTTTAAACGAAATTTTAACAGTAGAGATGTTTACTGGGTAGGAGGAGAAGATCAAAATATTAATTCAGTAGTACGGGAGTATAATTTTAATCTTTTAGATCAATATAAATTACCTTCATTTGATTGTGCTTCTAGTTATGAAGAAATCAAAAATCTTTATAGAGAGTTTAAAGATAATAGCATAGTAATAATTAGTTTAGGTCCTTTAGAAAGAGTTTTAGCAAAAGAATGGTTTGAGAAAAATAATAAAGTTACTTATCTAGGGTTAGGTAGCTTCTTTGACCCTCTAACTAGAGGAGTAGTTCACGGTTACCACACAGGAAGTACCAAAAAATGTAAAATATGCAATTAGTAACAACAGTTCTTAATGTATATAAACGACCAGAGTATCTTCATACTCAATATAATGCTATAGATCAACAGACAGTTGATTCGGATATATGGATTGATTATACAGTTCCAACCGGTCAGAAAATGTTTGACCTATCAGTTGCTGCTCCTAAAGCTAAAATTACAATTAGGACTAACCAAAATTTATATCATATAGGTAGGTTCTTTTATGCGCTTAATGCTCCTACAGAATATGTCTTTATATGTGATGATGATATAATCCCCGGTAAAAACTATCTCCAACACTGTATAGATACTATCAATAAGGTAGGGGATTGTGTAGTAACATCCTATGGATTGAGGCTTGATAGTAAGTTGAAAACTTATCATTCTACAGGTATTTATGGTTGGCGGAACCTCCCATCGAATTTAGACGAACCTACAGAAGTAGATATGGGCGGACATAGTTGGTTTTTAAAAAAGAAACACTTAAATTTAATAACTAGAGAGGAGCCTATTAATTATACTAATGGGGAAGATCTACATTTTAGCTACCTAATTAATAAGTATAGCGATATACCTCTAATTGTACCTACTATAAATGTAAATAACCCAGACAATTGGAGTTGTGATTTTAATCAAGGAATAAACATGGGGAACGATAAGCATGCTACATTTAAAAACAAAGATCACAATATTATTAGAGATCAAATAGTTAAACACCAACTAGAAAATGGTTGGAAACTTTATTCAGATAGAACATGAAAGTATTAGCAGTATTGGTTAATTATGGAGAAGAACAATTACACTATCTACAGCAGGTAGTTAATGAGCTTAAATCATTTAAAAAGTATGAAGTATTTATAGTTGTTCATTCTAATATTCCTCTAGATAACATCAAAGGAATAGATGAGACTTTTGTAGTAGAGTTAGAAGATTATCAACTGTTACCTATGACATGCAGACAAACTATTGATATTAATAGTAAAGATTTTGATTACTATATTTTTTCTGAAAATGATCATTTATGGAAGGAACATCACTTAGATAATTATATTAAATATGAAAGTATACTACCCTCAGATAGAATAGCAGGACTAATTCAATATGAAGAAAATAAAACTGGAAGATACTATCCTGCTTACCATGCCCACTATGAATGGGATTGGGACTCTGTAGAAGAATACGGCGGTAAGAAGTTTGCTCACTTTACTAACATACATCAAGCTAGTTTTGTTCTATCTAGAAATAAATTAGCACAGATAAGAGATAAGCACAACTTTACACAATTCTTTTCTAATGATCATTACAGTGTTAAATGCAAAACTAATACAGATATATACGGACATGCAGGTATGAAAAAAGTAATTTGTATATCTGAGTTTGATAGTAATCTCATCCACCATCTTCCTAATATCTATATAGACGGAGGGCCTGGAGCAGTTGAGTATAGAGTAAAACAAAGATCAGAAGAAAACAGAATGCAAGCCGCTTTAACAAAACTACTTAAATGAAAATAATATATAGAATTTCTGATGCTGGATATAGTAAAGTTAAACCAGACTACATAAATAATGAAAGCTGTTTGAAGAATGCTTTTAAGGTATTTAAAGACTGTGACTGGAGTATAATAGCTGATAACGTTTCTGAAGACACATTTAAAATGATTCAGAGATGTACTTCTTACTCAAAAATACTTCAAGCTTCAGAAGGTTCAGGGGCACAGACTTTTAACTTAGCTTTAGATCAAGCGCTACAGTATGATGATGAAGAGATTGTTTACTTTATAGAAAATGATTACCTTCATAAAGAAGAAAGTAAACAAATTATTGAGGAAGGATTTGACTTAGGAGCATCCTTTGTCACCTTATACGATCATCCAGATAAATATTTAGATCCATCTAGAGGAGGAAATAAATACTGTCAAGGCGGTGCTGAAGATACTAGAGTGTATCTCTCTAAGTCATCTCATTGGAAGATAACAAACTCCACTACAATGACTTTCGCCGCTAAGGTAAAGACTTTAAGAGAGGTAGAACCTTTATTAAGAAAACATACAACAGGAACTTATCCAAGAGATTTTGATATGTTCATGGAACTTAGAGAAAATAATCGTATATTAATATCATCAATACCAGGATATGCCACTCATGGTGAAACAAACTGGTTAACACCTTTAGTCGAATGGAACAAAGTATAGAAAGGACAATTTTAATTACAGGAGTAGCTGGTTTGCTTGGAAGCCGATTAGCTGATTGGATTATCGAAAATAAACCTAATACAAAAGTAATAGGTATAGATGATTTATCAGGAGGATATTCTAATAATATAGATCCAAAAGTTATATTTAAGAATATTAACTTAGTTGATGGTGATATAAACGATATATTTATGTCATATGATATTGACTATGTTTATCATTTTGCTGCTTATGCCGCTGAAGGATTATCTCCTTTTATAAGGTCGTATAATTACGATAATAATTTAAAATCTACTGCTCGTTTAGTTAATGAATGTATAAAAGCTGATGTAAAACGATTAGTTTTTACTTCCACAATGGCTGTTTACGGTCACGGTTGGGAAGGAAAGAGACCTTTCGAAGAGTCTGATCCTCCAGCTCCTATTGATCCTTATGGAATAGCTAAATTTGCATGTGAAATGGATATTAAAGCTGCAGGCGATCAACATGGACTTGACTGGACTATCATCAGACCTCATAACGTTTACGGCATCAAGCAGAATATTTGGGATAAATACAGAAACGTACTTGGTATTTGGATGTATCAGTACATGAATAATGAACCGTTAACTATTTTTGGTGACGGAGAACAAAAGAGAGCATGGAGTTACATAGACGATTGCTTGGAACCTTTATGGAAAGCTTCACATTCAGATAAGACATCTAAAGAGATTATTAACTTAGGTGGTTCTAAATTTACTACTATTAATGAAGCATGTGATATCTTAAGAGAAGTAATGGGTGGAGGAGATATAGAAAAAGTACAAGTAGTATACAAGGAACCTAGACATGAAGTAAAAGATGCTTACCCTACTCATAAAAAATCAGAAGTACTTTTGGACTACAAAGAAACAACCTCAATTAAGGAAGGTTTAACTAAAATGTGGGAATGGGCACAGAAGCAGCCTATGAGAGAGAGATTTGTTTGGGACAAATACGAATTAGAGAAAGGAATATATAGTTTTTGGAAAAATGATAAGTCTAATAATACCAACTTACCGAAATCCGGAGTGTCTGGATATTTGTCTTAAATCTGCTATAGAAGGACAGATAAAAGATAATGAAATCATTGTAGTAGTAGATGGCTTTGTAGACGAGAGTCAAGCCGTACTAGATAATTACAAAGATAATATTAAAGTACTTCCGTTAGAAGAGAATCAAGGCATGCAAATGGCTCTCAACCTAGGAGTAATGAATGCTTCTAATGAAAATATTATGATTGTAAATGATGATAATGTTTTATGTGTGGGTTGGGATAGTATATGGAAAGATGTAACTGAAGATGAAGTACTTACTATCAATCAAATAGAACCAACCGGACCCGGTATATTCAACTTCCCAGTCAAAGACTTTGGACGAACACCATTGGAGTTTAATTACGAAGGATTTGTTGACTATGAAACTCAAATAAATAAAGAAGAATTTACTCCTGATGGAGGTATATTTCCATTTATTCTTAAGAAGAAAAACTATATGATGGTAGGAGGATTCGATACTATGTACAAGTCTCCTTTCATATGTGATTGGGATTTCTTTTTGAAGTTAGATTTAGCTGGACTAAAATTTAAACGAACACACGCTTATCATTTTTACCACTTTGGTTCTTCAGCTACTAAAAATGGTAAAGACGGAGAAGCTTTTAAAGCATCAGAAGGTCCAGCAGCTGAAACGTATATTTATAAATGGGGGACTCATCCTTCTTTATATGAAAATAATTCTCATAGTCCAAAAGGACAAAAAATAAAAGGAATACAATTTTAATATGAAAAATTACATAGTAGAATTTACTCATTCAGATGGTACAAAAGAAAAAGTTGAACTTAAAACCGACAGATTGGAATGGTCGATAGATCAATGGAAAAGAAACAGAAGCATTATAGATCATAAAATTTTATCTGAGGATACTAACAATTCCAAACAAATGCTGTTTGGGTAACTATTTATTATTATGAATAACCTAGAAAAACTTGTAAGACAGACATTAAATGAAGCAGCTAAGATAAACTTTGCTGGGCATTCTTTTGTACTCAAAGTAGATACGAACGAAGACCCTCAAAAGAAAGGTGTAAAAGTACAGTTTTTACCTACTGAGTTCGGTGCTATAACTCCTACTGAACAGAACGATATAGCTATTGAATTAGAAAAAAGATTATCTGATGGTCTTTCTACCTATGATATGAAAGTAGAAAGAGACAGAAACTTAAAAGATAAAACTATTGTTGGATTTTTTATTTATATTGAATACTTTGATAGAATTATAAGAAAAGCTCTATCAGGTCAAAACCCAACTAACGACGGAGATTCTAACCCAGAAGTATAATATGATAGATCCTAAAAAAAAAATTAGGCAGATATTATTTTCTATTTACCCTCTATCTTACCGAATTAAAGTAAAAAAGCCAAATAAAGACCTTATGGATAAAAAGTTATTTATTGGAGTTATAAAACAAATGCGTAAAATAGAAGAGAGAAGAGATTTTATGGCAGAAGAAATAGGAATGGATATGACTGCTTATGAAGATCAATTTTTTAACGTCATTGAAAATCTTATGAAGATGCATTTTAACAAAGAGCAACTTGCTTTAATTCAAATGTATCTCTACCAACTAGTCCCAGATAAAGAATGGGACGGGACTATAACTGTTGAAAAAAATAAAAAAGAAGAGATTGTTCCTTTTAAATCTCCTACTGATGTTTGGGAAGTTATAAATAAGTTTGGATAATAGTTGCTTTTCTGATACTTTCTTCTTATATTTATATCTAATTTTAAAACGGTTATATGAATCAAACTATTCAAATGTTAAAATGTCCTGCATGCGGTGAAATGACCCTTCACCCTAAAAGAAAAGAAATGGGATACCACGTATGTGTTAATTGCTCATCAACTAAACCTGTAGTTGGTATTACAACTGTAGAAGGTTCCGGTGACCATACTTACAATGATATTATTATTATGGATCAGGATAGAGCTAGATCAATAGCTCAAAAAGAAGCTGAGCTATCAGGTAAGAAAGTTCATCTTGAGATGCTTGATCTAGATGCAGATGAATCAGCTATATCACAATCAGTTAAAGAGAGTGTAACTAATGTTCTTAATGATGAAGAAGAGGAGTATGATTCCTTTGACCCTAATAAAGAACAAGAAGGTATTCAAGGTATAGATTTTTAATGGCCCGTCCTTCTAAAATACTTACTAAGGAAGATATACTTAGAGCTCAAAAGATGACTCGCTCTAATATGGCTGCTGCTAGATACCTTCACGTTTCTTATAACCACTATAAGAAGTATGCTAAAATGTATAAGTCGGATGATGGAGTTTCTTTATTAGAAGTTCATAAAAATCAATCTGGTGAAGGTATCCCAAAGTTTGCACTAGCGGGAGGTAAAGAGATACCTCTTCAAGACTTATTAGAAGGTAGAGTTCCTATCGAACATTTTGATCCTAGAAAAATTAAAGCTCGTCTGTTAAGTGAAGCGAAACTAGTTGAGGTATGCGATAGATGTAATTTTGCTGAGCGTAGAGTTACTGATCAGAAAATTCCTGTAATTTTAAATTTTAAAGATGGCAATAAAAAAAATTGGCATTTAGATAATTTAGAGTTTCTCTGCTATAATTGTTCGTTTTTATATGCTGCATCTCCTATAGAAGAGAAACGTGCAGAGGCTATGGAAGATTATGTTAGAACTAAGGATGACGAACCTACTTGGGAACTGGATGAACATCATATAGACCATTTAAAGGAACTAGGATTATACGATGATGATGATAAGTTAAACGATGGAAGTGAGTACATTTCTAGACTATAAAACTATTTATACACATGGCCAAAAAGAAAAATAATAAGTTTTCGACTTGGAAAAAAAAGAAACCTCTTGAAAGAAGAGTAGCAGACGGCTTAGTAAAGAAGTCTGAACTTAACGATAAGTTAAGGGAAAAAAAGATCGATACAAACTTTCTCGATCTATTTTAATTTAAAACTATTTTATGAGAAACTTAATTTTAACCATCGGTGTGTCTTTAGCATCTTCATTTGTTATGGCATTTACGATGGCGGCAAGAATGACAGTTGAAACAGTAGTAGAAGAACCTCTCAGGCCCTTGGCCTTAGCAGTTATTACCCCAGTAGAAATAGAAGCTCCAAAAGTAGAGCTTGTTGTAAAAAATCACACAAAATTTTTAGAAGACTTAGGAATGAGAGAGTCTTCCGGAAATTATAAAGCAGTTAACCAATTTGGATACTTAGGCAAGTACCAGTTTGGCAGAAAGACTCTTAACGCATTAGGATATGAAGATGTATCTAATAGAGAGTTTTTAGCTAATGCTTCTATTCAAGAAGAAGCTATGTATGCTTTATTAAGTCATAATAAACACATATTAAGAAGGCAGATAGAAAAGTATCATGGTCAAACTATTAATGGAATCTACATCACAGAGTCTGGTATACTAGCTGCAGCACATTTAGCTGGTCCAGGAAATGTTAAGAAGTTCTTTAGAAAAGGATATGAATTTCATGATGGTAATGGTACTAAAATGACATCTTATATGATAAAATTTAGTAACTATAAGTTGGAATTCTAAGTTACTTTTCTTATATTTAGTTAAATAAAAGGTTATGGCAGAAAAGAGAGGATTAGAGCAGCAGAGTCTCGTCAATGAATATAATACTGCTGGTGTGTTAGAAATATTCTTTAAAGACAAATGGACTAGAGTTACTACAAAAGACTTTAGATCTTTTAACGGACCAAGAAGAATTACAGAACCTGATTATGCTGAACTAGGCAATGTGGTAGTTCCTATGACTACATACGAATATCATGGACCAGTTTACACTTGGGGAACAAATAACGTAGTTGATTTTTCAGATACAGGTTCTATAGAAAAGAACGAAATCTGGAATAAAGCTAGAAAAATATCAGAAAATCGTGGTTAAATTACATTTTAATAGTACAGAAGAATTTGAAGGCTTATTTAAGTCAAAGAAAAAAGCAGTTACTGATAGTATAGTTATCGGTATAGAAGATGCAATGCAGAAGAATAAACGTTCTGCTGATTTATTTGAAGTTACTTTTGCAGAAGTAGATTTAGCTTATGAAATTTCACTACCTAAATCTCAATGGCAGCAAGCTTTAGAGCAATGTTTAGATCATTACCATTCTTTAAGTTTAGCAGATGAAGCAATCGATACTTGGAAGTTACTAGAGGCTGTAAAAACTTAGTAAAATAGTTGTGAGTCACAATTTTATTTCTTATATTTAAGTATAAATAAAAATTAAAAGGTTATAATTATGAAAGATGTTATGTTAAGTTTTGGTAAAGGATTAGATGGGTACCTTACTAAAGATCAAATTAGAAACTCATCACCTCTAGTATTTGCAGATGCTCCTACTAACCCTAATGTTAGTAAAAAGTATCTATTTGTAAACACTGAAACTATTATAGACGATTTAGAGAAGTTAGGATGGTTACCAGTTCAGGCTGCTGAAAGAAAAAGTAGAAAGAAAGAAGGTACTATCTTTTCTAAACATATGGTTGCTTTCCAGAATCCAGATATTAAAATTACTTCTGAAGATGGTGATGATGCTTATCCTAGAATTCTTTTAACTAATTCTCATGATGGTATGCAAGCATTTAAGTTTAGTGTTGGAATATTTAGATTAGTTTGTAGTAACGGTTTAGTAGTTGCTGATGAGCAATTTAGTGACTTTAAGATTAAACATAAAGGATATACATTTGCTGAGCTTCGTAATGTAGTTCGTCAGGCAGTAGAAGATCTTCCTAATAGAGTTCAGGTTATGAATGATATGAAGAATAGAATCTTAACTGAGGATGAAAAAAGAAAGATGGCATTAGATGCTATGTTGATAAGAGCTGGAGTAAAAGAACTTCAGTATGATGAAGAGACTATTACGGATATTTTAGATCCAAAAAGAGATGCTGATAAAGGTGATGATCTTTGGAGAGTATTTAATGTTATTCAAGAGAAGATTACTCAAGGAGATTTTCATGCTGCTTTAACTGGTGCTAAAGTACGTAAGGTACGTAAGATTAAATCCTTTGAAAAGGATATGAAAGTAAATAAAGAGTTGTTTAAGCTGGCAACAGCATTAGTATAAAAAAAAGTTGGTAGTCACAAAGATTATTACTATATTATAGAATATTAATTATTAAAAATAGGTTATATGAGAGATCAGAATTATTATGAGTGGCCGATGGGCGATTTTAAAGGAGAAAATGTATATGATTTTCCTTACAACAGCGATAGAAAAGCATACCTTTATGCAGCTATCAGAGATATGAAAAAAGATATTTCTGAAATGAACGACGGTTCTTATGTTCTTCCTTGGAGTAAACATAGAGGTAAAAAAATTACTGAGGTTAGTCCTTGGTTACAGAATGAGTGGAAGAAAGGATTTTCAAACCGTCTTTATCATTCTGAAAGAGCGTTTGCTATCTCTTACGAATCAGAAGCGATTAAGACATCTACTCGTACTAGAAAAAACTACAAACCTTCTGATGTTGTAGATAAATACCAGATCATAGATTTAGTAAAAGAAGCAGTTGGTTACACATATGCTAAAAGATCTATCGATAATATGATTTGGAAATTCGAAAAAGAAACTGAAAATATTATTAGAACTGTCGGTACCAAGGCTATTGCAGGCCGTAAAGGAAGACTATCAGTATACTTAAAAGAAGATGTCCGGAAATTTATTAACTGGGTAGCAGGAAACAGAGGTGGAGAATCCTATAGTTTTTTTGAGTAGTGATAGAGGTCATAAGACATAGTCTAGGGATCTGTGGGGAGCATTGGCATCCTAATATTTGGACTGCCTTTGCTTCCTCCCCTATAATAGCTACTACAGCTTACTATATTAAATGTAAGTGTGGCGGTTGGTTTAATAGACATAAAGATGATTGTGATGCAGTGTAGTAAATATGTAAATCGCTACGGCGATGAGTTTGAATTTGAACAGTTAGATAATGGTAATGTCCAATGGAGTGGTAACTTTAAGCATTGCCGCTTTGGTATGCCAAATGATTATACTTTAGCCTGGGAGGTATTTCAAGAAGACTACGGAGGTATGTCCTACGAAGACTTTAAAAAGAACGTACACGCTTATAATGAGCAGAAGAATCAATACGTCTTTCCAGACCTTGTTCCCCTAATTACTTCTAAGACAGATGTTGTTAATATGGTTGATCCTTCAGGAGGACCTTTTATTACAGAAGGTATGGACTTAAGACAGTTTGGAGTAGAAGGAATAGTTAAAGAGTTTATCTCTAATGATGAAGGATTCGAAATTGTAGTAGAATGACATTAGAAGATATCCTACAGAAAGAAAAAGAATGGAGTCAGATGTTCGACTCAGATGTTAGAGTGGCAATGGCTTTACTAACCTACATTAGAGATAATAAATGAAAGCAATATTAGAATATAACCTACCGGAGGATGAACAAGATTTTAAACTAGCTAATAATGCTTCCAACTGGTGGCATGTTTGTTGGGAAATGGATCAATGGTTAAGAACTAAATACAAGTATATGTCTGATGGAGAATATAATGGAGATAAGTATGATGCTTATTACGAGGCAAGGCAGAAGCTTAATGAGTTTATGAATGATAATAAAGTAAGTTTAGACGACGTATCATGAAAATTAGAGCAGGAAGATATCATAGTCAGTTTGGTTTTGGTATTTGGTACACTTTTGCAAACGGTATTAAGTACTTAGTATTTGATTATGGTTTATTCTATATTGAAATAGTATTTAAAGATTATGACGAAGTTTATAAAGACGTAGAAGAATGAAAGAAAAAGAACTAGTAGCATTAGGCTTTGATAGAGAAGATGTAACAGTAGAAGAAAGCGGTGAAGAAAATGATTGGTATTACTACGAAATAAATTTTGGAGATGGACATTTAGGACTTATATCACCTTCAAATGAGGAAGTAGAAAATGATGAATGGTATGTAGAATTATTTGATGAAAATACTATTCGATTTACTGATAGTTCAGATGTGATAACATTTATAGATTTAATAAACAGAAATACAATTAAAAATTAACAAGATGTGTAGTTCAGGAGCAATTTACATGTATGAAGACGAGGACCACTTTCAAAGAGAACAATCTAAAAAGAAGTTCTATAATAAAGTAGATGATAAATGGGATTACTACTCAGGGCTTCCAAACCCTAGAGCATATGAATCCATAGAAGATAGTTAGAATATGTCAATTAAAAAAGTATCAGTTACTAAGACATCTAAATTTATAATAGATGGAGAAGGAGTAGTAAGTAGGGAGAGAATAGTAGAGATGTCTAGTAATTGGACAGAAAGAGATATAACTCTATTTAAGAAAATAGCCAAGCAAGGCGGTACATGCAAGATTCAGGGGATAAAGTACTTAGTCCATCCAGCCGAAAGAGTTACAACATCTCATGGATGGGTAGACGGAGGAATAGGAAAGATGCATGGACCTGAGGAATAAACATCAAAACAAAAAAAATAAATACGGATTTACGGACACTTTTCTGTTTAATCCCTATATTTATAGTAAATATATATTTAATCTATCCACATAATGAAAGGAACACTATTCTCAGCTGACTTTATACAGGATTCTAATGATAACTTAAGGTTGTTAGAGTTAAACACAGACACAGGGTTTTATTCGAGTGCTTTAACGCATTTTGACTTTACCCCACTTCATAATATTATATCGTCTAGTAACATTGTAGACCTACATGTAATTAGTAAAGGGTTTCAAGATAAATTCGTAACAGCTGTCTCAGAGAGTGTAGCAGCAGAAGGTGTAATTACTAGCTTTACTAATACTGTAGAGGAAAATTATACTATCTACCCTACTGTAGTCACTGATGCAGCAGATAAATTTATTTTACGACTTGCTTACGATGAATCTACTGTATTTGATTCTACCTACTGTAAGAATAACAACGAAGTAACATCTCTTTTCGTCTCTGCTTCAAATGAAGACGCAGTCGCACAAGCATTTCACTCTTCTTCTACAGATAATATTAATACACTAGATTATAGTGTAAACGCAGATAATATTCCGGATTTTGTTATCAAAGATGCTACAGAATCAGGTCAAGGTGTTGGATTTATTAAAGTTCAAGGAGATGGAACAGATATTGAAAACATACACTACTGGTTAGGATCTATAGGATCCGATGCATTCGTTACAAATTTTTACAATACTTATGGTACTCATCAAAAGAGTTTCCGTTCTTACAATATAATTTACGGGACAGAATTAGATTTAATTAACCTAGCTAACCTAGAGATACCTGCACTTTTTGAGAAACCAACTTCTCTTACCCTTTCAGGTAGTATAATAGACGATAAACATTTTTACGAATTTTCTACTAACTATCCTTTCTTCCAACCTAAAGATGGTTACGGAGGAATATTCGAAGAAGAATCAATTACAGCTCTTGACGGAACAGCAGTACCAGTAATCAGCGCATCAGTAGGTACAGCTTATAAGTCCTACTTTATCTCTGGCTCTCCAGATACAGATCTTGTTTCTGAATTTGGTGATTGGAGTCATGCAGGATCTACATTACCTTCTGGTTCTTATGAAACCTCATCACTCCTTACTAACTCAGTAGCTAGTAGTGTTTATAGAAAGTTAGTCTGTAATGTAGTCGTTGATGGTGGGCACTCTATAAGATTATCAGGTAACCAGCATTTATTAACTTACGATTCTGGTTCAGATAAATTAGTATACAAAGAAGCTTATCAGATAGATGAAAATACCGACCACTTACTTAGGTTAGACGGTACAACAATAGGTATTACTTCTAATTCAATAGAGATATTAGAAGACGATCATAAGGTATATCTCTTAGATATGGAAGAAGTAGATACATACTTAGTCCATGAAGCAGGAGTCAATATGAAAGTAGTTGCTCACAATGCATGCTTTCCTGCCGGAACTCAAATTAAGTTAGTTGGAGGAGATGCTAAATTTATTCAAGACTTTGAAGGAGGAGAAAATGTAGTGACATATGACGTAATTAAAAAAGAATTCTCAACAGCAAGAGTAGAGAAACTTAAATCATCTACTCAAACAGACCTGCTAGAAATCACTACAGAGACTGACGAAGTAATTACATGTACTAAAGGTCATAAAATGTACTCTAAAGAGGGTTGGAGAAATGCTCAAGAATTAAAAGAAGGCAATTACCTCCTTAACAGTTTAGGTAACTACACTAGGATTGATAAAATATCTTTAATAGAAGGAGAATTTGAAGTATTCCACTTAATAAACGTAGGGACAGAACATACTTATTTTGCAGATGATATATTAGTTCATAACTATAGTAGAGCTGTAAGCTGCTTTGTCGACGGTACAGAAGTAACTTTAGCAAATGGAGATGTAAAAAATATCGAAGATGTAGAACAAGGGGATGAAGTATTGACCTTAAACGAAAAGTCAGGTCAGCAAGAATCTAAAACTGTGTACGGTGTAATCTCTGCTAAGCATAATGATATTATAGAATATACATTAGAAGACGGGACTAAAGTTTCTTCAACTTACGATCATCCTTATTTCGTTGATGGATTAGCATTAAAAGCATTCAATCCGGATAAAACTGCTTCACTCTACGGATTAGAAGTAGAAAAGATAGAGATAGGAGACGTACTTATTAAAGCAGACGGATCTAAATCAGCCATTAAAGATATAGACGCTGGCTTGTTAGATGCAGATATTCAGACTACTACCTTAAGAGTAGAAGATAATCATAACTTTTATGCTAACGGAATTTTAGTACACAATAAATAACAACTATAAAAATATTCAATATGGCAACAGTATACAAGTCCACATCGTATAAAACAGTAAATAACAGACCATTAACACAAGCTTCTTCAGATAAATCTGCTGCTATTGCAACTACTCTAGGATCATTTATTACTTATTTTAAAGCTAAACATTTGTAATAAAAGCTAAAAAATGTTATTGTCAAAAGGTGAATGTAAGCATGTTCTATCTTTCTGGGATGAAGAAAAAAGTATAGCTAGTACTAAATACTTGGAAGAAAAGATAGATGAAGTTAATACCATTAAGTTTAGAACTAAAGTTAGTGGTAGATATCTAGATTGCAACAATCCTATACTTAGAAATTTTCTTCTAAGTAAGCTATCCTCAATAGGTATAGTATCTTTACCTGAATATGTTAAGATTGCAAGATACTGTGAAGGAGATTATTTTGAACCTCATCACGATTTTAATTTCTATGGAACAGGATCTGTATTTAAGACCTTAGTCATACAACTTACAGATGAAAATGAATATGAAGGAGGAACCTTTTATGTACAAGATCAACCTCAAAGTAGAACCCAAGGCGACTATTCTCTTTTTTTAAGCAAGGAAATGCATGAAGTTAAATTAGTTACCAGCGGCATACGGTACAGTTTAACCTATCATCTTTCTGAAGATAACTTTATATATCAAAAGACAGTAATATGAGAATACTATTTGTCTGTGTTCCTCGTACTGGCTCTTCTTCATTTATAAAGTCTCTCTCTAAGTCCTTAGATATTCCTTATATTAGTATACCTGATTCGTATTCATATGAGCAAAACAGCTCTTTTATAAAATCTTCTATTAAAAAAGATAGAGTTATACTCAGAATGAGCCCTAATATTAATGTTGGTTACAATTTAAAAGAATTCTGTTTATTTTTTGATAAGGTTATACTTTTATCAAGGTTAGATGATAAAGACCATTATGAAAGTTTAGTAAATTTATACTATAGAGAGCATATTATAGAATACGGTACTAAAGGTTTATATGTATATGAAGATATACCGCAAGCTTCTTTAAATGAAATAGAGAAAGTAATTAACTACGAAGAAGTAAAGGATCAAAAGAAACAAATAGAACAGTTAGGCTTAGAGTTAAAACAAGAAGTAATATATTATGAAGATATATTTTATTCTAATAAAGTTATTAATTACCTAACTTCTGAGTTTGCCGAGTTTAATAGGGAAGTGTATGAGAATACAATAGCTCAAACTAAAAAACAAAGAATTAGTAGAAAAACAGTTTTAATATGAGAACAAAATTTTTAGATCAAAAATTAACATTTGATGGTAATAAAGCTGTTTACGATGGTTACGGTGAACCTGTAATGATGGATTGGGAGACTGAATGGATGGATGAGTCTGCTAAAATTATCTGCAGCAAAGGAGGCAGAGTACTTAATATAGGATTTGGATTAGGTATAATAGATAGATTTATACAGACATACCCAGTAGAGGCACATTATATATGTGAACCCCACACAGATGTATTAAAAAAAATGAAGACCGACGGATGGTTTAATAAACCTAATGTTCATGTGCTTCCATTTACTTGGCAAGAAGGATTAAAAGACGGGATAGAAGATAAATTTGATTCAATTTACTTTGATGCATATGATATTTTAAACCCTCACGATGCCGGTGGATTAGGATTTTTAGAAGAGTTTATACCTATGCTTCCTAAATTATTAAAAAAAGACGGTATATTTTCTTTTTGGGCCGGTCCTGTTTTTGAGTCTAATAGGGCAGTTTGTATACAGTTTAGAAATGCACTTATGGGAGCATTACAGCCAATTTTTCAATTAGAAAAAAGAAAGTATAAGCTAAGTGACAGTGAGTTAGCTAGAGATAGATTAAGATATACTAATCAAAAGAATTATACTATACCTGTAATAACCTATAGAAAGATACCTTCAAAGAACCCCCTTATATAGTTGTAACTCTGGTATAATCTTCTTATATTAAGATATACAAATAATAAAAACAAATGTTATGAATAAACTCTATTTTATTTCACCATCGAGAATTAATTCCCGAATTTCTGAAACAGTGCTTCCGGGTTACCATATTGCTATAGATGGATTAATCTACGAACAAACTTCTAAAAGACCGCAAGGCAAATCTCTTCAAAGAAGTTTAGTAAATCTAGATAAACAAGAAAGAGTGTTAATATACGGTTAGTAAATTAATATGATTGTTATATCGTCATGTGATAAATATACAACCACTAATCTCTACAATTTAGTAACCTCTTTAAACAATTCAGGGTATACAGGTAAGAAGTTAATGGTTGTGTATGAATGTGATAATACTACTAAGGAATTCTTAACTACTAATGGCTGGATTATTCATCAAAAAAATTTAGATGACATTCAAGTTGTTACAAAAAGATTTAAAGATATTTCAGATGTACTCTTAGAGTATAAAGGTTCTGAACAAGTATTAAGTATTGACTCTAGGGATACTTACTTTCACAGAAACCCCGAAATGTATAGTCCTAGTGATTTATATATAGGAATTGACGGAGACTACCCTCTTAAGGATAACGAATGGGCAACCAAAGAAATGCTAGAGATGTATCCTTCGGAGTATGATAATATTAAAAATTATCATCATTTATGTGCAGGTGTAGTTTTAGGAAAAAATAGCAATATTATATCCTTATTTAAAGATACGTTTGATTATACATTTGAATCTAATATATACGATAAATTTAACACCGGTAAAAAAAGCACAGTTGATCAAATGGCAATGAACATACTTGCATATAACAAGTATAACTATAATGTCTCTGATAGTGACTATGTAATTAATTTATCTTGTACAGCATGGGATATTAACAAGGAGTATTACATATATCATCAATACGATAGGGTAGATAATTTTTGGTTAAAAGTAAATTCCAATATTCAAAAAAGTATACTATGAGTAGATTAATTACGCTAGGCTGTAGCCATACTTATTGCGAGGGGGTATCAAATCCTTCTAGTGAATCATGGCCATCTATACTTTCTAATAAACTCGATAAAGAGTTAATTAATCTTGGTGCACCTGGAGCTAGTAATAGGTACATACAGCATAATATAATAAACTTCTCATTTAAACCAGATGACACAGTTATAATACTATGGACATATCCAGACAGGTATCATTTTTTTCTAGATAAAAAAAGAGATACTGGATTAATAAACGTTTGGGGTAAAGGTAGAAGTGAAGTTTGGTTCAAAGACTTTTATACTAAATATAGTGAAGAGTTTGATAATAAAACTATAGTTAATCAGGTTAACCTATATTTAAAAGACAAAGGTATAAACGCAATAAATTTACTAGTATCCTCTGAATTTAATTATTATTTTGATATTACTAATTTAACTACATTTGATATAGACTTTGCAAAAGAATACTTGCAGGTATATCCTCGAGGAATAGATGGTTGGCATATGGGTACAGCTGGGAATTTTAACTATGCTATGAACATTTACCATAGCATTAATACTAGATCAATAATTTAATAAAAAATATAGTGAATAAATTAGATAACGATTACCAAAAGCTTCTTAAGCAAGTTCTAAGAAGAGGAGTAGAGAAAGGAGATAGAACAGGTACAGGTACTAAATCTATCTTTGGAGCTACAATCAGACACGATATGTCAGATGGCTTTCCTATCCTAACTACTAAGAAGGTAGCATTTAAGACAATGGTTACTGAGCTCAAATGGTTTCTTAGAGGTGATACTAATATTAAATACCTTTTAGATAATAACTGCCATATTTGGGATGGTGATGCATATAAAAACTTTATATCAAAACACCCTTGGGGAGATGATAAAGAAACATTTCTTGAATCAGTTCAAAACCGAGAAGAGTATAAACATTGGGGTGATTTAGGACCTATCTACGGTAAGCAATGGAGAGATATAAACGGTATTGACCAACTAGAGAATCTTATCACAGGTATCATAAGCAATCCAGATAGCAGAAGACATTTAGTAGATAGCTGGAATGTAGAAGATTTAGATAAGATGACTCTTCCTCCTTGCCATTTTTCCTTTCAATGTTATGTAGCAGATGGTAAGCTCTCTCTGATGTGGAATCAAAGAAGCGCTGACCTATTCTTAGGAGTACCATTTAACATTAGCAGTTACGGTCTGTTACTGTTATTACTATGTAAAGAGACTAGATTAGAACCTGGAGAGCTGATAGGTAACTTTGGAGATGTTCACCTATATTCTAATCATCTAGATCAAGCAGAGGAACAGTTAGACAGATATTCTTATAACCTTCCTTCAGTTAAACTTAGCTGCTATGATATATACAGAGGAGATTTTGATGTTGAATTAATTAACTACGAATCTCATCCTGCAATAAAAGCTCCTTTAAGTAACTAAATAATATAAGAAAAAGTTGTTAGTCTGAAGTAATTTCCTTATATTAAGGTATAATATTTAAATAAAAGGTTATGTCAAAACGAGTAGAAATTCTTAAAATTAGATTAGAGCAGCTTGAAGGTGATGCTAACAAGCTAGATTACAGAACGAATAGATTAAGATTGCGTAAACAGAACGAGCAGAAACTTATGCTTAACTCATTCTTTAGTGTATCAGATGATAAGTTTGTTTGTACTGCTAATAGTGATACTAGAATAGGTCTTTACTATGATGGTGATAGCTATGGTACTATAGTTTCTTATGAACTTCAAGATAGATGGTCTAGAGATAAGATGACTGATGAAGTTGAATCCTCTAGAGTTTATCATAATGGCTCAACATACGAAAAAATGGATGAGACTATGTTAGATCAATCTCAAGCTAGATTTGAGTTTATGCAATGTGCTGTAGATCATAATGATGATATTATGGCTGCATGGAATACAATCGAAGCTAAATATAATAAGTTAATTGACACTTTTAGAGAAGCTCAATCAGCTCTTAGAAAGTCTATTAATGAACAATCTAGAGATATCACTAACTTAGAAAAAGAAACTCTTACTGAAACTCTTACTTCTAAAGGTGTTAAGTTTGTTAAATCTGAAGATGGTAAATGGGATAGAGGTAGATTACCAGAGCTAGAAGTAAGATATGATTGGACTATCGGCCGAATTAAAAGCTTAAAAGTATTAAGAATGACTGCATCAGGTAAGTCTGCTGACTTAGAGATTACTCAGAAGTCTAATAGATGGGATAATGAAACTGAATCTTACATCGATACTGATGTTACTGAAACTTATAAGAGTGTTAGAATGGATAAGGTTGAAACTCTTATTAGAAGAGCTAAAATAAACAAGCAATTAGTTGGCTAACTGAGATATTTTTCGTATATTTAGATATAAATAATAAAGGTTATGAGATATATTACTAAAGATTATGTTGTAGGTGAGGTGCTTAATACCATCTCACTTATGCAACTCAACCAGGAGAATCTTCCTGAGTTGGATAATGATACTATCGAGATGATAGCTGAACAGTTTTTGTTTACTTGGAATGAAGTAGGAGATTATGAAGCTGATTTTGATCGTACTCTTCTAGAGTATCTTAGAGAAGAATTTCAAATAAGAGAGTTATCATGAAAGATAAAAAAAGATATGCAGTACAGTTAGACGTTTATGTCTATGCTGAGAATGATTACATGGCTCGTAAAAAGGCTCATGGTATGGCTAAAAAGGTAGATGCTAGATATCCTAATGCCAGAGCTAATGTAACTGAGATAGGTGAGCAGCCATTTGCTACTATGCATTACCGTAAGTTAGAAGATATTAGTAAGCCTGCAGATAAAGTTAAAGATGAACCATTACCGTTCTAATGAAGTGTAGTAAGTGTACTGAGGAGATAAATCCTCTTCGATTAAAAGCTTTACCTGGTACGAAGACTTGTGTTAAGTGTTCTACTACTAGTGCTTGGTATGTAAGAAACGTTATTGCCGGAAAGACTGAGTATGCTGAGACTGAGATAATAAAAGATAGCTCAGCTGCTTCTACTATTAGAAAGATGGATCAGAGAACTGGTTGGGGTAGTAATTTATATAAAGGATAGATGAAATATACTATACCTCGTTCTAATGTAGGCCTAGGAGGCTTTGTTACCTTAAATGGTGTTAAGTACCATACTCCTTCATGGACTGTGGTAGATGCTGATACTACTTTTGAAGATCTTATTTTAGAAGCTAAACCATTTAGTGAATTATTTGATAAGGTAGAAGAAAAGATATGGAAGTTTAAATCAGCATCTTCTGATAAAGAATATACTGTCAGACTTAAAAGAGATGGCTCTCCTTACTGTGACTGTTGGGGTTATATAGGTCATAAGAAATGTAAACACGTAAAAGAAGTTCAAAATGCTTAGTTACTTTATCATAGGAATAGTCTGGTTATTTATACTGGAAACAATTACCCTACGGGATCCTAACATAGAATGGTCCTTTAGAGCTCGTCTTATTCATATATTAGGATGGCCTGTTAGTTTATTAATTTTTTTAACTGAATTTTTTAGAAACTTATGAATATTTTTACACCTTATAAAAAAGCGCTTAAAGTAATAGACTCTTGTACTAATCCTTATCATTTAGAAGGAGCAAGAAAATATATAAACCTTTTCTTTCTTTCTAATACTACTAAAGAACACCCTACTAAGTTTGGTATCAAGGTTTACGATGTAGACGACTTAATAGCTAAAATGTATAATCGATTATTAGTCTCACTTTTAGATAAAGAGCAACAAGTAAATGGATAATAAAAGACGTTGAAAAAGTTGCTAGACTGACTTAATTATCTTATATTAAGGTATAATTAATAAATCAAATATGAAAGCAGAACGCCACTACGAACAATGGGATCTAAACGAATGTGTTTATTTTTTAAATTACTATCTTGATCATTATAAAAATAGAGAGCTATCTTTATTGCTTGAGCAAATAGCTTCTACTCAAAAAAGAACTTATGCTGCTATGAAGCTTAGAACTAAAGAGGTTGTTGGTATCTTAACTAATAAAGAGAGAGGCATTTATAATATTACTCCTAACATGATAGAGGCTATTGACATAGTTTCTAAAGAGAGAGATTTATCCTTATCTAAAATATTATTAGCTTTTGAAGACTAAATATATACCTAAGGAGCAAACTCCTATAGCAGTTGTGTTTAAAAAGAAGAGCGGTTCCAAGTTCTGGTTAAAAGTATTTACAGATCTTAGATGCCCAGACCCTCTTATTACTACTAGATCTACGAAACTTCCGGAAGAATGTGAGATTATAGAGATAGGAGTTGGGACGAGATATGCAGAAAAATATAAGAAAAAGTATAAGATTTAGTTGCGTAACTGAGATATTCTTCTTATATTAAGGTATATTAATAATTAAAAATAAAGGTTATGTATTTATCAACAAATTCAATTTATTCAACATTTAATTCTCAACTTGCTAAAGAAGAAAAGAACGACTGTGTAGTCCGTTCGTTAGCTACTGCTGCTTCTGTTACTTATGATATAGCTCATAAATTTTGTAATGAAGTATTCGGTAGAGAGAATAAAAAAGGAACTTCCAATTTAGCTATTACTACTCAGATGCTTAAACTAGATAGAGGTGTACTTAAGATTGGTAACAATTTGGTTAATGTAAAAGTATTAGGTAAGTCAGATACTAAAAATAGATATAAGGTTAAAGGAGATATCATCTGGAGACAGAAGACTCTAAAAAGTTTTATAGCTGATCATCCTAAAGGAACTTATATGGTGATGGTTGCCAAGCATGCTCTAACTGTTAAAGATGGAGAGTTATTAGATTGGGATTCGAATAAGTTTTTACCTACTAGAAAGGTTCAAGCTGCTTATAAGATTACTCCTAAAAAAGTAGAAGGTCTCCAATTAAACTTATTTGAATAATATGATCAATAGTGGAAGAGAATGGGATTGGATGGAAGATGATTGCCGCATCCAAAGAGCGATAGAGCAGGCGATGGTAGAGAGTTTGAGTGAAGAGGGGGAGGGGCGGCCCTCTCCTCATCGAACGCAGTGAGCACGCGCGAATGTAACTTAATAAACTAGAAGATATGTGGAGATTATGGGCAAGAGCATTAGGAGAGAAGATTGGTAATACTAATAAAGAAGCAGATGCAGTTGCTAGATTTAGAACGATCATAGTTGCTCAAGCTATAATAACTAATCTACTTATAGCATTGAACATTATAATTGGATGGTTATGAAAAGAGAATACATAGGATGTGAACATTCCAGCGAGCTATATTTAAAGGTAGCCAGAGAGATGAAAGAAGAGCGAGAGAGGATGATAAGGAAGCTTAAAGGTCAACCTAACCTTAGTGATATTGTAAAAGCTAAAAGAGGAAAGAGAAGATGAGCAACTTAACTTTTAATCCTTTACTAACTCCAAGAGAGGTAATACAGCATGGAGCATTCGGAGGTAATTACTTCGGTGTAGATGTAGGAGCTAATCTAAAGGACTACAAAGAGTTATTTAATTATCATTTCAAAGGCTTAGATACAAGCTTATACTTAGGAGAGAAGTACAGACCAAAGATGAATGCCTTTAGGACTAGAGCAGGTATGCCGTATGAGTATTGGGTAGAGCAGGGATGGATGCATCAAAGAGATCCATATGGTTGGTTTGAATGG
>Ga0222719_10001228_pt1 | contig 25186 bp, 29 predicted proteins | sample C33_34DmetaG_FD_165039 | JGI IMG/M metagenome (GOLD analysis project Ga0222719, IMG submission 165039) | Estuarine water microbial communities from San Francisco Bay, California, United States - C33_34D | ecosystem: Environmental > Aquatic > Marine > Unclassified | place: USA: California...
CGCAGATCATTCACACTGTCATTTACTACACGGTTACAGTTTAGCATTTACATTTACATTTGGATGTGATCATCTAGACAATAAAAACTGGGCAGTTGACTTTGGTGGTCTTAAACCTTTGAAGGCATGGCTTGAAGATAGTTTCGATCACAAGGTAGCAGTTGACTCTGCAGATCCTGAAATGGAAACACTAAAGGCGTTGGAAGAAAAAGGATTAGCAGAGCTACGTATCTTTGATGGTGTTGGTGCAGAGAAATTTGCAGAACACGCATTTAACTTTGCAGACAAACTAATACGTGAAGCAACAGACAATCGCTGTTATTGTGTACGAGTAGAATGTGCAGAACACGGAGCAAACTCAGCGATATACGAGGACTAGTTGGTGCCTAAGGTTGACAAAAGTCAATACACTAAGTCTGAATGGAGAATTGTTCGGGAACAACGTCGGCAAGAAAAGAATAATTCTAAACTGCAAAAATCTGTAGTAGACGAAGAAGTTGTTCCGCAAAACACTGTTGATCCTAACGACAAAAAATATATTGTATGTTTGAAGCACGGCGACAAATATAGTGCCGAATATGTAAACAAATTACATAGTATGGTAAAACGTAATTGCACACATGATTACGAATTTGTTTGTTTTACTGAAAACAGCGAGGGTATTAATACCAGCATAAGAATAGAACCATTGCCTGAATTACCTGTAGCAGGATGGTGGTATAAGCCTATGTTTTTTAATCCAAACTTGCAACTACAAGGCACAATATTATTTTTTGATCTAGATGTAATTATCTTTAACAATATTGATTATCTATTTGACTTCAAACCTGGAGTATTTTGTATTATAAAAGACTTCAACAGATCAATGAGGCCAGACTGGCAGAAGTTTAACAGCTCTGTATTTAGACTTACTATTGGTGATCAAGCTCATGTGTATAATGAATTTTTGCAGAATACAAATAGTCATGTTAGAAGGTTTCATGGCGACCAAGACTGGATTTATCATACAGTCCGTGCAAACTACGAGTACTGGCCTCAAGATTGGATTCAGAGTTATAAATGGGAAATGCGCAAAAGAGCAAAGATTATAAGAGACCATAAAGGAAATCGCAATTTTGAACAACCCGGAAAACCCCACATCCTGCCACAAACCAGTGTAGCAGTATTTCACGGACAACCAAATCCAAAAGACTGCATAGATCAATGGTGTAAAGATCATTGGTATTGACAATCGCAATAAACTATAGTATAATTAACTTATGATAAAACGTATTGGCTTTGCCTGTAAATATATGCACCCTGATCAGTCTCAGAAGAAGAAACTGCTTGAGGATATCCAACGACCACTAAATACAAAGTCTACTACAGTTGCATGGCTTAACCGCCAGACTACTGAAGTAGCAGAGCAACGTATGTGGGACATTATGGTTCACAACATTGCCGCAATAGGACGACTTATAGAATATGTTGGCAGTTTACCAGAAAATTTGCGAATGGTTAGACTTGGTAGCGATATACTGCCTTGTTACACTGAGCCTACTTGGGGGTATGTGTGGCAACTTAGAGACTTTAGAGAATACTATGAGAGAGAGTTTCTCAAAGTCGGCGATACGGCTCGTAGGCTTGATGTACGTCTCAGTTTTCATCCTGGTCAATTTACTGTTTTGGCTAGTGATAATCCAGACATTGTAGATAGAAGCATAGAGGAATTTGAATATCATGCGACTATGGCTAGACTCATGGGCTACGGCAAGACCTTCCAAGACTTCAAGATCAATGTACACATATCCGGCAGACAAGGTCCAGCAGGTATCAAAGCAGTCCTTCCTCGACTGTCACCCGAAGCAAGAAATACCATTACAATTGAGAATGACGAAATGTGCTGGGGACTTGACGCAAGTCTCGAACTTGTCGACGATGTCGCCCTTGTACTTGACATACACCATCACTGGGTCCGTACAGGTGAATACATTTGTCCGACCGACGCTAGATTTGCTCGCGTGATTGACAGCTGGCGTGGTGTGCGACCTGTAATACATTACAGTTACAGTAGAGATGAATGGCTACCGCAAACAGAGGATATACATGAAGGCTTTCATGATATTAATGCCTTAATTGATATACATGGTTGTAAGAAACAGAAATTGCGAGCCCATTCAGATTACTATCCTAACAAAGCAGTTAACCAATGGGCTCTTTCGTTCCTAGATACAGCAGATATTATGTGCGAATCTAAATGTAAGAACCTAGCAAGTATTAAGTTGTTTGAGGAATACAATCCTCAATAACTCTTTCAAGTCTGCTAGATTTCATCATATGGTCAAATTTTTGCCAAATATAATTTATCATGTTTCTCCAATTTACTAATGTTGCAACGAACACTGTTCTTTCTGTTTTTCTTGTCGTAAACTACTACAGTTGATTGTGGTTTTACAACATTTCGTACAAAGAATATATTTGGTTTCTCCATTTCTACTACACTAGAAATAGAACATTTGCTCAAAGGAGCAACATAGGCTGTACCAAATTTATCCTGTAATATTAATTTGTTAGATGTTGTTATAGAAAACATATCTATTTGTGTTGTACGCACACTAGTATCAGCATAAGCCGCAACTGTTCCGAATGTTAATAGTGCGCAGATAAGTAATTTTTTCATAATGTTCTCCAATATAGGTTGACATATAATACGTATATACGTATAATATATTTATATATTACTAAGTATATATTAACTAACCATTTAATAAAGGACCAAAAATGGCAAAGAAAGAAAAGAATGATCAGCTTCTTGTAAAGATTAATAGAGAAGACAAGAAGAAGTTCATAGAGCTTTGCGAAGCAGATGATACTTCTGCTAGCAGGGAAGTAAGAAAGTTCATAGAAAGATTCATTAAAGAAAACTCATAAGAGGACTACATTATGATGTCTAAGAAGCAATCTATTGCTCTATTGGAATCTAAAGGCTTTAAAAATATTGACTATGACAAGTTGCAGTTCTTGCAAACAAACATCAGTCGTGCTAAAAGTCGTGTAGAAAAATACAAGAAAAATACTCTTACTAAATTCGAAGTATATGCAATTGGCGAAAAGCAAAAATGGAAATGTGCAATCAGCGGAGAACCATTAGAGTTTACTCGCGGCGGAACACATTGGCAAAAGAAGTGGTGTAATCCTATGAGCTGTGTAATTGACCGGATTGATTCTGAAAAAGATTATACAGCAGATAATATACAACTTGCTACACACAAAGCAAACACTTGGAAAAGTGATTTCACTAATGACGAACTTGCTGACCTAAGCAGAATGTTTTTAAAACAGTATAGAAAGAAAAAATAAATACGTTATGAACTATTTGAATAAAATGTATGGCAGAAACAATAAACCTGCCGAATCTAAAGATAATAAGAATCCAAATCGTGTAGCAGGAGGTATTAGAGGACAAGGCTCTGATACTATTACGCTGTTAGGTGAGGATGGGGTTCAGCAAACACTTCCTACACAGAAATATGTTGAAAGTTTACGCAGTCAAATTGATAGTCAAAAGTCTGTAATAAATGTGTTAGAAAGAAAGTTGACAAGGTTAGAGAGAACCGTTGAAGGCCTCTCTAACTTTGTAAAAAGCTAATTACTTCTTTTTAGCTTCTTTTTGTAGATCAGCAATCATGTTGTCTTTGGTCTTACGCTTATCAAGCTCAACACCAAATTCTCTACCTAACTCTTCTAGCTCGGCTTTCTTCATTGCTGACAATTTTGATTTTGTAGGTAGTTTCTTTGCTTCTACTTTCACTTCAGTTTTTACTTCAGCTTTTGGAGCAGGAGCAGGCTTTGGTGCAGGTGTTGAAACATCAGAATCAGATTCTGCGTTAAAATACCAAAAACCACCGCCAATTACTGCGACTACAATTAATAACAAAATTATTGGATCCATTTTTATTCTCCTTAAATTAAGTGCTGCTTTTATTTATACTATAAATATTGGTAAGGAACAGAAATGATATTATATAACACGCCGCCAAAACGATTTTTTGCCTTTGGGTGTAGTTTTACAGATTATGCATGGCCAACTTGGGCTGATTTTGTAGCAACCGATATAGGACCAAATGTAGAGTATTATAACTTAGGCAGATCCGGTGCTGGCAATCAATATATTGCTAACACTATAGCACAAGCCGATGCAAAGTTTGAATTTACTAAAGATGATCTAGTAATGGTCTGCTGGACTAATGTACATCGTGAAGATAGAATATATACTAACGAACAACAAACGCCTGAATGGGTAGTTCCAGGAAATTTAACAACACAACAGGTATACGATCAAGAGTGGCTGAATAGATTTGGTGAATCTCAAGATTGGTTTTTTATGAGAGATTTAGCCAGCATACATCTAGTTTCGCATCTTCTTAAAAAAACAAACAGTTTTCAACTTAGTATGCTTAATTTAGAAAGCAGTTGGTCTCAATATATGTCAACAGACCATGTAGTCGACGAAGATAATATTGGCTTAAAAGCATTTCCTAAGGAAACACGCAAAATACTACCTAGTATGTATAAAACATTATGGGGAAATAAATTATCAGCAAAACTAGAAAATGATATGAAAACCATAGACAAATATTACATGGACTATCATCCAACGCCAGAAGAACACTATTATTATTTGAAGAAAGTATTTAAAAAGCACAAATGGAAAAAGCTGACTCAACTAACTTCAAAATCAGTGAACATGGAATTTATACATGGTATGAAAGAGTTGTATAAACAACAAAAACCAATTCAGCCTACTATTTGGTACGATTTAGTACAAGATCATGCTAATTGGGATGTTGGAAATTTAAAATCAAAATATTTTGTAAAAAATAGCAACTTTAAATCAATTTTTGGATAATAAATATAATAAGTTATAGGAGAAGTATAATGAAACTATTAGATTGGGCAAAAGACAGACTAGAAGAAAGAACAACATGGGACGGTGCTGTATTAATAGCAGCCGGCGTTGCATTTTTAATATTCAAACCAATTGCAGGTCTATTAGCATACGGTGCCATTGCATACGGTGCTTGGACTATTTGGAAGTCTGAATAGTTATAATTTGCTAATAGGTATATCCATAGACGCAGGCATATCCCAAATTTGCTTGCGCTCTATGCCTTTTTTCTGAGCAAACACTTTGCTATCGCAACTACCACAAACGTGGAAATAATTATTATTAAGTCTTTTAGGATTCATTGATCCTCTTTCTCTTGTAAACTCTTCTTCGCAGTTATCACATCGCAGTTTTACAATACTTTTTTTTCTATAGTAAACGTGACGTTTTCCGTGCTTGCTCAGTCTCTCGTGCCTAGTTGTCTCTTTAATTTCTCCTAAAAACATAACTATATTTAGTTACATTAAGATTATAAAATGATACGATAAATAACATAACAAGGAGCAATAATGTTTACAGTTTCCCTAACTAAAACAGCAAATAATAAGATAAACGAGCTATGTCGTGAGCAAAATGCATTTGCAGTACGACTTGGCGTTACTGGGGGAGGCTGTGCAGGATTTGAATACCAATGGGACACTTGCGAAAAAGAAGATATTGGTATAAATGACGAAATAATTGAAACAGGTGCAGGAAGATTAGTAGTAACAGCAATAAGTCTTATGTATTTGTTTGGTTGTGAGATTGATTATGTTACCGAAACTTTTCAACAATCGTTTGTAATTAATAATCCTAATGCACAATCAGCCTGTGGATGCGGAATAAGCATTACATTTGATCCGGGAAAAACACTAGATAACGAGAAAATATTGGAGTTAAAATAAATGGCACGTCAACAAGTTAATATAGGTGTAGAAGGCAACGACGGAACAGGCGATAGTATTCGCGAGTCGTTTCGTAAAACGAATGAAAACTTTCAGGAACTTTACGCAGTTTTTGGAATAGGCGGCCAAATATCATTTACTAGTTTAAATGATGCTTTTCCTTCTTATACAAGTCACGGTAACAAACTAGTAGGTATTCAAAACGATGAGCTAGGATTAGAGCCAGTTGAATTAGTATCAAACGGTGCATTGACTGGTAACAGTGCCGATGATACCTTGTTATTTAATTATTCATTAGATGGAAAAATTGTTATAACTACAGCATTTAATGATGTGCAATCAGACACTGAACCACAGTTAGGTGGTCCTTTAGATGCAAATAGTTATGGTATTGGTAAGGCAGCAGTATCTGAAGCAGCGGCTCAAGCATTATCAAACAAATATGGCGAAGACTTTACTATTGAAGATCTTGTTATTACAAAACGACACGGTGGCGAAAGTTATCTTAAACGCGGCACACCGGGTGCTAGTGCTAATTTGCGAGACGAGCCAAGTGATGCTACTGAGTACACGTTCACCATAGGTAGTTTTAATTCAACAGAAGTTAACATTGTTGGCCACGGTTTAGATAGCGGTTCAAATGGTGCTGCATATCAATATTCATCAACTGGAACTGCTGCAACTAACCTTGTTAATAACAACACATACTACATAAGAATCATTAATAACGATAAGATCAGTTTGCACAATTCTTCTGTAGCAGCCAAAAATAATACAAGTCCTATTACAATTACAGGTGGTACAGGAACACAAACTTTAACTGATTTAGCATACGACAGTGATATACCTGGGTATTGGGCAGATACAGAAGCTTTACCACGTAAATCTGTAGTGAGAAGACAGGGCGACGACATGGAAGGCGTTTTAAATCTTTCAGATCATCCTGGAGATTTAGCAGGGCAAGGTTCACCTAATGGTATAGATGATTTACAGGCTGCAACAAAATACTATGTTGACAATGCTAGATATGAATCCACAACAAATCTATATGTAAATAATCAAGGAACAGACAGCCAAATTTATACTCCTCCAGGTAAAGAAGGAAGATCACAGAACTTTGCGTTTAAAACCATTAATAGAGCTTGTGAAGAAGCAGAAATATTACAAGAAGCTAGTCCTTTTGAACCTGGACCATATATGCAAACTGTTACCTATGGAGAGACTGCTGAAACTTCAAACGTAACCAGTGCTGCAATTAAATCAATAGTTGCTGGACGAGAGCCGGTGTCAATATTGATTGCTAATAACAGAGAATTTTTACAAAAAGAAACTACTGCTTATATTAATGCTAACTTTCCAGATTTAATTTATGAACAAGAAACTTGTGAAAGAGACGTAGGTTTAATATTAGATTCTATTGTACTAGATACGCTGTCAGGTAATAATGCTAACTATCTGAGCAGATGGGCTGGTATTAGATATTATTCAAGTCCTAGTGCAAAAAAAGCAATTACAACTCAAGGAACAGAAACTGTAGCGGCTATTAATTATTTGGCAACTATAACTGACCTAGTACTAAGAAACGAAACAGTTACAGCATTACAAAGTGATGTCACACAAGATATAGATATTTTACAAGTAGTAGACTCAACTGGATTAGCATCTGTGGCTGCTAAGTTTGTTGTTGTAACTGATGTTATAGAATCAGGCCCATTAGATGCTCCGGTAATTGTTGATGGTTCTTTTTATCAATTAACAATTACTAACGGTAACTTTGGGTTTGTTGATCAAGGTGATCCAGGCAATACTGACTTATTACCAGGAAAATTAGTTGTTGGTAAAACTTCAGGTGCTAAAGGTATTATTGTTCAATATAGATACGAAAGTGACCCGCTAACTTCAACTCCTTCCGGCAATGACGAATTAGAAATTAGGCTAGTTGAACCTATACCATTTATTACAGGTGAAGAATTGGAGTTTGGTAATACTGTTAGAGGAAATCAAATTTCTCTAATGGTTGAAACTGGAATTTATTATGAAGACTTTCCAATTCGTGTACCAGCAAACGTATCTATTGTAGGTGATGAATTTAGACGTACACTGATTAGGCCTAAAAGAAGAACATCGCAAAGTAGATACTCAGACATATACTACTATCGTGATAAAGAATTTGACGGGCTAACAGGCGATTCTTCTTCTATTACTGGATTTCCTGATCCTAACCTACCATATACTGGTACTGAATATACTAACCCATTAACATCTACAGTTGACGGCTACTTTGGATTTCATTACTTATTAGATCCAACTAACCCAATGGATGTTGATAACGGTGGTACATTAGGTAAAACTGTTTATAATAATACATTATACACTGACGGACCTGGTCTAATAGAACTTAACAAAGACTTTATTATTGAAGAAGTTATACAATTTATTGGTGTAACTTATCCTGCATTAGTATATAACGAAGCCAAGTGCAGAAGAGATACCGGACTAATTATTGATGGCATAATAAGCGATTTAACTTTTACTGGTAGAGAGAAAAGTTTAGAAAATCAATCAGCATACTTTATAGGCTCAGTAGCAGGACAAGAAACAGAGACAGAAGCTGCTATAAATTATATTAAAACGATTGCAGCAGATGTTTTAAACAATCAAAATTTTGCTGCACTAGGAAGTGTGCCACAAGTTATTGATATAACTAAAACAGCAGAAATTGACACTAGCCCAGGTTCTGTATCAAACGTTAGACTTGCACTTAACAGTCTAGTAGATTTAGTTACTTACGCATTTGATGCAGATTATAATCCTCCAAAAAACAATTTAGATATGGATGCGTTCCTTATGAACGATGCTACTAGAATGACAGGACTAACTGTCCAAGGTCACGGTGGCTTTATGTGTGTGCTTGACCCAGAAGGACAAGTGCTTACAAAATCTCCATACATACAGGTAGGATCAAGTTTCTCACAGAGTATTAATAGACAAGCATTTAGAGGCGGCCAGATGATTGACGCATTCTGTGCTAACATTCCTATGAATGTAACAGCTCAAGATGATCCGTTTACTCTTAGTGTTGCTAGTGCTCCAAATGAAGGATTGTTTTATAAAAAACCGCAAACACCATGTCCATTTTATATAGACGGTAACCGTTTCCAAGTAAACGCTGTTACTGAGTGGGATCCGGTTGTTGGTACTGCAAAACTGATTCTTGACAGAACCAGTAACGGCGGCGCTGGTATGAGCGGTGTAACAAACACTTTATTAAATGTTAACTTAGAAACTTACCCATTAGCAATCACTGTACAAACAGGCGGTAATAGATCTATGCTAGGTAATGACTTTACCCAGATTAATGATTTAGGTTACGGACTTGTTGTAATAAATGGTGGACTTTGTGAGCAGGTATCACAGTTTACATACTACTGTCATACTTCTTACTATGCTAAAAATGGTGCAGAAATTAGATCACTAAATGGATCAAATGCTTATGGTAACTTTGGCTTAGTGTCTGAAGGTGCTGATCCAAACGAGATTCCAGATGCTGTTGAACTAAAAGACAACATGGTTCAACCTTTAAAGACAGCAGTAGCAGAAATTTCATTAGAGTTAGGAAATGCAACAAGTTTTGATTTACGTTACGGAAATACTTTAACACAATCAACTGGTGCTACAGGTACTGTTGTATTTGATGCTAAAGGTGGTGCAGGCACAAAAGTTTATCTAAAAGACGTAACAGGAACTTGGAATACCACAGGAACTATAGTTGTAACACTAGGAAGTCATCCTACTACAACTGGAACTATAACAGGTGGTACTAGTAATCCTTCAGTGGTTACTGCAACCGCGGCGGCTAACAGTATTGAACAATTATCAGTACACGTATACGATGCTGAACACCCAATACAAAATAGGGGTGAGTTAGAAATATATCATCCATCAGAACTTTTACTAGGAAGATACGAAGCTTCTAATGTTAGCAAAGTTGAAAATGCCATTGTTGATGGTGTATTTGGCTTAACCGACAGTATTAGTGGAGTAACAGATAATAGTGTTGGCGGATCGGGTGCTGTATTTACAGTGGGAAAAACTGTAGACAGAGATTACGTTGTGTATGGAATAACTGGTACTGGTACTGGTTATCTTACATCAGAGACCATAGTTATAGATGGAACATTATTTGGTGGCGCAAGTTCTACTAATGATGCAACTATTACAATTTCGCAAGTCAGTGATAGCGGAGTTGTCCAGGCAGTTACAATTGCGGGTACTCCTGCAACAAGTGATACAACTCCTAGGTATACAGGTGAAATTATTAAAGTTAATTTTGCAACAGGTCAGGCTGGATTCAGTCAAGATGGATTACTTAGTGCATTAGACGAAGATGAAAACGTAATTCACAGAATGAATGGTAATTTTGTATTTGATGAGATAGCCGATGCAAATGAATTAATTATACGTCCAAGTACAGCAGTTGTGTTTGACGAAAGTGTTGAAACTACTTATAGAAGTATTTCTTTCCAAGGATCAAACTCTACAGGAGAAGCACTAGCAGATGATCAAGCTCTAACTGGTTTTGACATCAACTACGATTATATTAGATTGGTTGTTTCTAATCTTAATACAGGCAACACAACACCTGCCTATATAAACGGTGGTACTACATTAGGTGCTACTGAGGGTGACTTGGCTGTTGCTATTTTACCGTTAACTGAAGATGCAGAAAAGGCTAGACTTAACAACGGCAACATGATATTTGGTTGGAATGGTAAACTACATCAAATTGATAGTTATGTTGAACCAGGCGGAGAAACATTTGCATATATTACATTAAGTGATGTTGCAGACGGAGACATTGAACGACCAGCACGAAGTGCAGGACTAAGAGGTGCTACTACTACAGGTATACTTTTAGGAACTAACACTATAACAATAAGAGCAGGCCTTCCAGCGGCAGCGCCAGCAACAATTACTATTAATATATCTACTTGTCGTGCAACAGGTCATGACTTCTTAGACATTGGTACAGGTGGATTTAATACCAGTAACTATCCTAACGTATTGTTAGGCTTGCCAAGGACTCCAGATCAATCTAAAGAAACTGAAGAACGCAGTAAAGGTAGAGTGTTCTTTGTATCAACAGACCAAGATGGTATATTTAGAGTTGGTAAATTCTTCGTTGTAGACCAGGGTACTGGTACAGTTACATTTAGTGCAAGTATTGCACTTTCAAACTTAGACGGTATTGGATTTAAACGTGGTGTTGTTGTTGCTGAATTTAGCACAGACGATGGCATGGTAAACAATGCTCCAGATACAGTACCTGTACAAAGTGCTGTTAGAGGATATGTAAACAGACGTTTAGGATTTGATCATGTAGGAGATACTGTAGGTAATGTTATTGGCCCCGGAGTTGTTGCTCTAGATGGTAGTAAAACACTAACTGGACCTTTAAACTTAGGCAGTAATGCTATTAACAACATCAGCACTCCTTCATCAGATTCAGACGCTGCAAACAAAGGTTATGTTGATGGGCGAATTGCAAATCAAGACAGTTACGAAGAATTACGCAATACTCTTACAAGTGCAGTTACAAATTCATCAATGCCTAACGTAACTACTGGACAGTTATTTGTTACCACAGGTAAGAAACGTGTATTTTTAGATGGTGATACTATAGGCGGCATTGGCAACTTTACAGCGGCACAAGACTTTACAGGTGCACCAAGTGGAGGTACTGGTACTGTAGTTGATGCACAAGTTGGCTTTGATGATATATTAGGCAACGTTGTTATTGTGGTTTACACTCCAACAAGTGGAACAATAGCAGATGGTGATGTTTTAACAGTAGCAGGTGGACCAACAGGAACAGTTTTAGATGGACCATTTGACGAAATTGCTAACGGTGTAGAAGCTTCAGGTAATGAAATTGATATTACTGTAACAAGAAACACATCAGATGCAGAACTAGCATTGACATATAAAGCAGGAAGTATTATTAATGCAGATGTGAATGCTTCGGCTGCTATTGCTCAAAGCAAACTATCAATGAATGCTGCAACTACTAGAGCAGATGCTACAGGTATTACGCAGTCTGATTTAGGTTTAGTAAGTTTTGACAGTGACGACTTTAGTATTACAGACGGTTGGGTAACACTGAAAGGAAATGATGTAGACTTTGCTGATTTACCGCAGATTGCAGACAATAGAGTGTTAGGTAATGTTAGCGGCGGAGCAGCAAATATAACAGAACTTGCAGTAACAACAACAGGTGCGTCCGACAGCATAGTAAGAACACAAAGTGACGGTGGTATACGAGTTGATAATATAAAACTAGGCGGTGCTGATACTTATGAAATACTTTCATTAACTGGAACTAGACTAGATGTTAAAACACCAGGTCAGGCTACTGTGTTTACAGCACAAGGTACAGATAGTTCTATGATAATAGAAATGCCGGGTAGCTTGGACATTGGTAATGCAGATGCTGCTGAAGGTTATTATCAAAATAATAATGCTACATACAATAATCAAAGTAGACTAGCGGTTGATTGGATTTATGCTAAAGTTATAGAAGACAATGACGAAAAGACTATTGCGTCAACAGGTATTGCTATAGGTGCTAATACTAGTTTTACAAGCGCAGGTCAAGTAGGTATATTTGTTAAAGATGGTACTACTGACAGTGTTGTTCCTTTGATTGTTGAAAAGGACAGAATAAAGCCTGACACTAGTGACATTTATGACATTGGTACTGACGCATTAAGATACGGAACTATATATGCAAACAATCTTAACTTAGATGGTAACATAACACTAGGTGACGCTACAAGTGATTCAATTACTATAGGCGCAAGGTTCAGTAGCAGCATGGTGCCTGATACAAATAATACGTATGATGTAGGTACAGACACCCTACGTTGGCAAGACGTGTTTGGTGTAACAGGTAACTTTACAAATATAACATACGGCGGTACAGCACTAACTGTAAACGCTACTGAATTAAACTATGTTGACGGAGTTACTAGTGCAATTCAAACACAGATTAATACAAAGTTTCCAACAGCAGGCGGAACCATTACTGGCAACTTTGCTGTAAATGGTAATACTACATTAGGTAGTGATAGCAGTGATACTATTACCTTCAACGGCGAAACTAACAGTATTATTCCAGATGGCAACAACACTAGAACGTTAGGTGATAGTGGCAATGTTTGGAATACTGTATATGCTACACTATTTGAAGGTAAGGCAACTTCAGCACAATACGCTGACTTGGCTGAGAACTATTTGGCAGATGCAGATTACGAAGAAGGCCATGTGTTAGTGTTTGGAGGCGAACAAGAAATTACGCAGACAAGCACAAAGGGCGATAGGCGTATAGCAGGTGTTGTATCAACTGAGCCGGCTCACTTAATGAATTCTAAACTAGAAGGAGATCACGTAGTTGCTGTAGCATTGCAAGGTCGTGTACCATGTAAAGTACTTGGTAAAGTTTCCAAAGGTGATCTACTTGTAACAAGTGCAATACCAGGATATGCTATTGTTGACAACGATCCTAAAGTTGGTACTGTGATAGGTAAGGCTCTTGAAAACAAAGACACTGTTGATAGAGGTGTAATTGAAGTCGTAGTAGGGAGAGTATAATGGCTATAGTAACTATAAATGTTGGCAGTTCTGCAAACAAAGGAGATGGCGATCCATTACGCACCGCGTTTACAAAAATAAATGATAATTTTACAGATGTTAATACTCGACTGGTAGCATTAGAAGACGGCAGTATTTCTACAAGTATTGTAGGCGATGTCAAAGGTAGTGTATTCGCTGACGATTCGACACTATTAGTTGATGCTGTGAACGGTGTTATTCCCGGATATATCAAAACAGCAGATTTAAAAACTGCTCTTAATGATGGTGCTGGCGACTATGCTGCTTTTAAAGCATGGGTTATAGCAAATTTGTAATACGATAAATATGTATAATAATAGGATTTAAAAGCATGGCAAATAGATTTCCACTAACAATAAACACAGTAGACAAGCAGATAGAAGAGTTACCTAGTGGAACAAATTTGGATCTCACAGGTAGCAGTATCGTTGCCGTAGAGAATATAACTGCAACAGGCGATGTTGCTGTAGGCACACTAACAGTTGCAGGACAAAATATTACAGCAAGTTTTAGCGGCAACTACAATGATTTAAGTAACAAACCAACTATTCCGACTAATGTAAGTGAGCTTAATAACGATGCAGGCTTTTTAACAGCGCAATCAGATTCACAAACATTAGGCTTAGTAGGAGCAACGCTTTCGATATCAGGAGGCAACTCAGTTAGTTTAAACTCTATACTGCCTACACAGGTAAGTGAATTAGTTAACGATACAGGATACATTGCATCTTTAAATACAATAAGTATTGGAGAGTTGTCTGATGTTGATATTGATACTGTAATACCCACTGACGGACAATCATTAGTTTGGAATGGGCTGAATCAAGAATTTAGAGCAGTAAACTTAGATGTTCCTGTAGTGTTAGGAGATTTATCTAACGTGGATGTACCTACACCTGCAAACGGTCAGGCACTAGTTTACGATGCAATAGAGGAACAATGGGTTCCTGGAAACGTAGCGGCGGATGCAATAAATGATATAAACGGTAGTGTTTTTGCAGACGACTCAACACTGTTAGTTGACGGAGTAAATGGCAAGATTGTAGGCCCAATAGAGACAGACAGTCTAACAGTTAACACATTTAATATTAGTGGTGTAGGATCAACGTCAATTACTTCGGCGACTACAATGAATTTAACTGCTGAAGATGATCTTACTTTAACAAGCACCAGTGGAGCAATAACTTTTAGTTCTGTACTAAGAGCTGCTTCCTATACAACTTCTGCTAGAAACAGTTTAACAGCACAGAATGGCGACATAATATATAATACAACAGATAATAAGTTTCAAGGCTATGAAAATGGTTCTTGGGTGAACTTGGTATAAGGATAAAGCAATGGCAGTTTCATTAATAAACATTGGTACAATAGCAAATGACGGTACAGGCGATGATCTTCGCGAAGCGTTTATAAAAGTTAACAGTAACTTCGAAGAACTAGATCTACGTCAACCAGAACAAACCACAGCAAGTAATTTAGGCAGCGTCGGTGAAGGGCTGTTTGCGCAAAAAGTAGGATACGATTTACAATTTAAAAAAATCATTGCTGGCGACAATATTACACTTACATCAGGTGCAAACGGTCTTACTGTAACAGCAGTGGGTGGATTGCAATCAATAAACTTTATTGCAGACGCAGGCGGCATAATAATCACAGACGGTGACACTATTAGAATACAGGGTGGTAATTATGTAACGACCCGTGTTGATACAGAAAATAATAAAATTTTAATAGACGGACAAGGGCCGTTAGTTACAGAACCTAATCCCACATTAAGTGCAGAACTACAAGGCAACAGTAATAATCTTGTAAACATTGGCACAATAGATGCTGGCAACGTAACATCAACAAATTTCTTTGGTCCATTAGACGGACTTGTTTACGGTAAAGACATCAGATTAATTTCTGGATACTTTGATGATATAGATTTTGGCGGATACACTGAAACTATTACAAATTGGATTGATTACTTAGTTAGTCAAACCGATATTGATCTTGGTTCATTCTTATCGCCAAGTGAGGAAAATATAGACTTAGGATCTTTGGTATAATATAATGGCGCAACTATGGTCAGAACCTTCAGGATTTTCATTAGGCACTATACAGGAAAGAACAACAACAACTATTGCTCTTCCTATAAGTACAGCCTATGAAGCAACACTGACCAAAATTAGCGGACAACTACCTCCCGGTTTAAGAATAGAAGGATTTAATTTAGTAGGCACACCCTTTGAAGTTTCAAGAACCAGTGTATTCACTTTTGTTATCAGAGCAAGCATTAACGAAGACTCTACAGGCGAAGCCTACTTTGAAGATAGAACTTTTAGAATAACAATAGAAGGTCCAGATACTCCTGTTTGGCTTACACCAGAAGATTTATTAGCAATTGGTCCTAACGATACACTTTTTGTTTTAGACACGGCTCCAGTAGATTACCAACTAGAAGTAATTGATAGTGATATTGCTGCTGGACAAACAATAGAATACTATATTAAACCAGGTAATGGAGAGTTACCTCCTGGAGTAACTTTAACATCAGAAGGCAGAATTGTAGGTATAACAGAACCTCTTTTAGCGTTAGACAATAGTTCAGGTTCTGGCTATTTTGATACAAATGGTTTTTCAAATTATCCATTTGACTTTGGAATATTACCAGCCAATGGTTTTGCAAGTTTTTATTACGATAGTACATTTTATGATTTAAGCATACCAACACGTTCGCCAAGAAAACTTAATCGCTTCTATCAATTTATTGTAAGTGCAACTGACGGCGAAACGGTTATTGATCGTAAGTTTAGAATCTATGTAGTTGGAGATGACTTCTTACGTTCAGACAATACTATAATGACAGGTGCTGACGGAATATTTAAAGCAGACAATACATATGTAAGAACACCAATATGGCTCACTCCTGGTAACTTAGGATTTCGAAGAGCAAATAATTATATAACTCTATTTTTAGATGTATTAGACACTGAAGCATTATTAGGTAAAATTGTTTACACTTTAGAAAGTTTTAATGATGACGGTAGTGTAAGTGAATTACCGCCCGGATTAGTCTTAGACAACAATACAGGTGAAATTGCAGGAAGAGTGCCTTACCAGCCTGCTGTAACTATTCCATACAAGTTTACTATAAAAGCAACAAGATACACAGCAGATATAAACATCGTTAACATAGTAGGAACATACTACGAAGATGTTTTAGTAGGCAAAAATGAAGTTAAAATTTATAAGTTAGAACAAAACAGCGGCGGAATATTTGACGAAAATGCAGACGATGTTGATGACTTGAGAGAACTTATAGGAAGATACATTGGCATAGGTGATTTTAGTTATAGAGTTACTTCAGTAGACGATAGTAACTCAGATTACGATACCATAACACTTGATCAAGCATTAAACTCCCAAATACCTTTAGTTGTTACAGACGGAGTAAGCGTAGGTGACGATTACTTTTTTGTAGATTCTATAACCCAAGCACAAAGAGACGAGCTCGAAGGTCGTAAACTAAATCACTCAGATACTGAAACAAACACAATAACCAGTATTGTTCCTTATATTGAATGGAAAATTATACACAGAGATGGCGGAACTATAGAAATTGATTATAGTGCAATAGATGCAGACCAGCCAACAGGTAATCCAACATTATCTGCAGAAATTAAAAGAATATTTTCTTCGTCACTGGGTGCAGTGTACGTAACAAAATCAGATAACAGCACCATACAATTTTCTGCTCCATATACAAGTAGCACAACACGCAATATCATAGAGCAGGTATTTGTAGCACAAGACAGTGTTGCAGATAGTATTAAAACTATTCTAGTTAGAGAAGATATAGACAAAGTTCAATTAAATGAAGGATCATTAAGAGGATTTGCTGCTGATGTGAATATAGGACTAGCAGTATTAGAAAGAGAATCTTTTGATAAAGAAATAAGTGTAAACAGCAACGATGAGGTTGTTCAGCCATCTACAGACAAAACATTTACATTAAATTTATTAGGTGAAGTTGACTCAACTATTGTTTGGAATACTGCATCTAACTTAGGTAACATTAGAGCTAACTTTATTAGCACACTCGCTATTACTGCAACTACTACTGTACCTAATGCAAGATTAGTTTATACTAAAACTAGCGGCACATTGCCTCCAGGTTTGGAGTTATTGTTTGACGGTGAGATAATAGGCAAAGTTAGACAGTTTAGCGACTCTGAAAATGACGGCTTAACAATTTTCGATACAGGTACTACAACATTTGATAATGGTGAAACTAGTATAGATAGAGTATTCAAATTTACTGTTGATGCTAGAGACCGATTTGGATATAGTGCTGTACAAAGAGAGTTTACTATAACTATTCTAGATGAGGATGATTTACTGTATAGTAATCTTGTGATGAAACCTATGTTAAAACAAGTCCAACGAACAAATTACAACTCGCTTATAGCAGACAGTACAATCTTTCCGCCAGGAGCAATTTATAGACCAAATGATCCAGAATTTGGATTACAAAAAGAAATTAAAATTTTAGCCTATGCTGGGTTAGAAACTAAAAATATTAATGAATATGTATCAAAAGCATCTAGATTTCATAAGAGGCGTAGATATCAACTTGGTGATGTTAAAACTGCTGTAGCAAAACTAGAAGGAACTAATGATATTATATACGAAGTAGTATATGTAGAAGTTATAGACCCTGCTGAGCCCGCTCAAGGAAAAACAAACAAGAGACTTACTATAGCAAACGATTTTGGAAAAGTGACTGTTGACAGTATACAATATGAAACTAAAGACGACCAGTTTAAAACAAACACCGGTGTTCCGGCTATACAGATTGGCGATGATATTGTAACTGACTACGAAATAGTATTTGAAACACGCGATGGTCAAGACTTTAAATTACTTCCTGGCGACACTGACGTAGTTACCAGAAACGGTGACGAAATTAAAGTTGTAAGTGAAACTGACAGTGCTCCATTTGCTTTCAGACCAGACGGAGATACGGTTAAAGCAGATACTACTGGTGTTAAAACTAGTGACGGTTCAGACATAGGAAAGCATATCAGTAATATAACAAACATGAGAGACGAGCTACGACTTGTAGGCGAAACAGAAAGAGGATTTTTACCTTTATGGATGCGTACCGCACAGGAAGGTGGAGTTGCTGAATTAGGATATGTAATGGCAATACCATTATGCTACTGCAAGGAAGGCGAATCAAATCAAATAAAGTTAAATTTACTTAATTCTAATTTTGATTTTAAAAATTTAGATTTAGAAATAGATAGATACATTATTGATGCAACAACTGGAGTATCACAAGATCAATATATCAAATTTCCAGATTATCAATTTAATGTTTAGATAAATAATAGCACAGAGGATTTAAAATGGCCAGCAATATTATAAGCACAACAATAGACGGAGACTTTCCTGTAGCAGGACAGGATAATGATTCACAAGGTTTTAGAGATAATTTTACAATTATTAAAAGTAGCCTTGCATCTGCTGCAACAGAGGTAACCGACCTACAAGATAATTCTGCATTTACTAATAAGGATAATAACTTTTTAGGCAAAAAACTAATACAGCCAGAATTAAATCAATATACAGAAACAGTTAAAGATCAAGAAACTATTACGCAGGCAAACGCTACAATAGACTTTTCATTTGGTCACTATCAAAGATTTGCAATAGATGGTACTGGTGTAACATTTACTTTAACTGGATTTCCAACACCGGGGGAAAACAACAAATACGCAAGAGTACTAGTTGAACTTGTTGCAGACGGAACCGATCGAACTATTACGTGGCTTGGCGCATCAACAGGATTTAAATTTGATTCTAGTTGGCCTACTACCTTTAATGTTACTTCTTCTACTGATCCAGTAATTGTAGAATTTTTTACTTACGACGGCGGTGCTGTAATTTTTGGTAGATACTTAGGTGCATTTGCGTCACCATAATGTCACATCCCCTCATCGACAACTTAGAGTCTTTATCTAATACCGAAGTTGAAGAAAAACTATTAGAATTGCAAAGGAAATACTTTGCTACTTCAAACCCAGATCTTCAAATGCAGATATCTATGCTTATAGATATGTATAGAGAAGAAGTAAAAGCTCGCCGAGCTAAAGAACTACAAAAATTAAATAACCGAGACGACGAATCAGGACTTGACAGTTTAATAAATGTAAGTTAAAATACTTGTATGATTATGAAAACAGATGATTTAGGTATTCCACGATTCTCTAATCGCGATCTTATCGATATGATCTATACCGGTCATGCGGACAAAGTACACGTTGTATTATGTGACGAATCTGATGACGTAGATAAGTTTGATGCCGCTATGGAAGAACAAGGGCTAGACAAACTACAAAAGTATATTCCATTAGATGTAGATCAAAAGACTTTTGACGGTGTATGTCAAAGTGAATGGTTTATGCCCGATGAATACAAGACACTAAACGTACACAACTACGTTCTTACAAAATGTACTACACAAGACGAAACAGCAAGATGTGCTGAAGAACTTGCAGAGTTCGAAGGCAGAGGTATGATGCCTCTACTACAGTATATGATCTATCTTGTAGACTTTATGCGTGAGAATGGAATTGTATGGGGTGTAGGACGTGGTTCAAGTGTAGCAAGTTATGTGTTATACTTAATAGGTGTACACAAAGTAAACTCAATCCAGTTTGACCTAGACTGGCGTGAGTTCTTGAGATAAATACGTATATAATAGGAGATATATTATGGCGCAAAGAATGAAAGGTAGGAAAACTTACCGCACTGCACAAGGCAAACAAATAGACATGGATATGTTGCGTAAAAAGAATGAGCTGACACCAGCTGTAGGTAACGCCCGTGTTAATGCTAGAGGCGATGAATTAGGACCCGGCGGCAAAATTGTTCGTAAACACGAAGATGTAGTAAAGGATTACTATGCAGAAAACTCTGGTAGAGTACTTGATGAAGAGCCAGGAACCCAACCACAGGGTGCTGTTGATCAAGAACCTGTAACAATGGATAAAACTACAGAATCCAAACCTGTAACAAGAGCTGAACAAGAAGCAGAAGAACAGGCTACTGAATGGGTTGAAGACGACGAAGGCAATTTTGTACCAAAAGGTGAGTAATGGCAATAAACATTAATACTATCAAAGGCAAACCCAAAGCAATAGGCAACAGAGTTTTAGTAACAGATATGCACTTTGGAGAACAAAAAACTGCAAGTGGTATAATTGTTCAAAGTGATGACGGTAAAGCTCATGGTGTATATTCTCGTTGGGGCAAAGTATACTCTAAAGGACCTAGAAACACAGACCCATACGAAGTGGGCGATTGGATTTTAGTCGAGCACGGTCGCTGGACTAGAAGCTTTAATATAGAAGCAGATGACCAAGAGCTAGAAGTTCGAATGGTTGAAGCAGAAGCAGTCCTTGCAATGAGCGACGAAAAACCAAGTGGATTCCAGATTGGACAAGAGTTTGATACTGCTCCAGACACTGTAGACCCGCAGTCCTTTATAAATCAATAATACCAAAAGACTTGACTCCTTAACTGTTTGAGCATATAATGTTAATACAGTTAAGGAGTTTTCTATGAAGTTTCCCGAGTTTAAAACCGCAAGCGGAATTGGCACTACTGGTGCAACAGGTATAACAATATTAGTTGGTGTAATATGGAGCCAACTTAATCCATGGTGGCTTGTGGCTGCTGTTTTTTTAATTATTAGTGGTATTGGTCAGGAGAATAGGAAACAATAATGGCTACTCACGGTATGATCGATTTGGAAACACTAGGTGTAGAACCTGACAGTGTAGTAATAACACTAGGTGCTATTAAATTTGATCCTTTTACAGATGAAGAACCTCATAGTCCTTTGTACTTACGAGGTGATATAGAAGAACAGTCAGAAGTTTATAATAGAACTATTGACGACAATACACTTGCTTGGTGGGGTAAACAAGATCAAGCAATACAAGACGAAGCCTTTGGTGATCACGAAAGAGCTGATGTACAAGAAATGCTTCGCCAATTAAACAAATGGTGTGTAGGCTTAGATTACATATGGTGTCAAGGACCTACATTTGATTTTGTAATATTACAAGACTTGTATAAGGCAGCAGAAAAACCTGCTCCGTGGAACTATTGGCAAATTAGAGATAGTAGAACATTATTTGCTATGATGCCATCAGATCCACGTAAAGCAATACAAGAAAGTTTACACAATGCACTTGCTGATTGTTTTTATCAAGCAAAGTGTGTACAACAGTCTTACAAACATTTCGGAGTAACTAGATGATAGTAGGTTTTACTTGCTCAACATTTGATATGCTTCATGCAGGTCATGTTCAAATGCTGAGAGATGCAAAAGATCAATGTGATTATCTAATGGTAGGGTTGCAAATGGACCCTAGTGTAGATCGTCCTAGTAAAAATCCACCTATTCAAACTATTGTAGAAAGATATACACAACTCAAAGCGGTTGGCTATGTGGATGAAATTATTCCGTACGGCACAGAACAAGACTTAGAAGATATCTTGACAATGTATCATATTGATGTTAGAATATTAGGTGAAGAATATAGAGACAAAGACTTTACTGGAAAAGACATATGTCGTCAGAGAGATATAGATCTATACTTTAACAAAAGAGATCATAGATTTAGTTCTAGTGATTTACGTAAACGAATAGCGGAGAGAGAAAATAAATGAAAGAACTATGGGTAGAAAAATATCGTCCTAAAACAGTTGACGGTTATGTGTTTCGTGACGAAGCACAACGAGCACAAGTAAAAACTTGGATTAAAGACAAAACTATTCCGCACTTGCTGTTTAGTGGTAACGCAGGTATTGGTAAAACTACTCTTGCTAAATTATTGTTTAACGAACTTGACCTAAATGAATTAGACATTTTAGAAATTAACGCATCGCGAACAAATTCAGTAGATGATGTGCGTGATAAGATTGTAAACTTTGTACAAATGATTCCATTTGGTGACTTTAAAGTTGTACTACTAGACGAGGCAGATTATCTAAGTCCTAATGCACAAGCGGCACTTCGTGGTGTAATGGAGGAGTATCATACAACAGCAAGGTTCATACTAACTTGTAACTACCCTAACCGTGTTATTCCTGCACTACATAGTAGATGTCAAGGGTTTCATATTGCTAAAATTGATCAAACAGAATTTACAGCAAGAGTTGCTGAAATACTTATTACCGAAGGTGTTACTCCAGACTTAGACACACTTGATACTTACGTAAAAGCAACATATCCAGATTTGCGTAAGTGCATTAATACTGTACAGATGAATGTACAGGACAATAGTCTGTTGAAACCTAATGAAGGCGATACAGGTGAGCAAGACTGGAAACTTGAGATGGTTGAATTGTTTAAAGCAGGCAAGATACAAGAAGCACGTAAACTGTTATGCGGCGCAGTTCGTCCAGAAGAGATGGAAGAAATTTATCGTTGGTTATATGACAACATTGAACTGTTTGGCGACGATGCTCAACAAGACAAAGCAGTGCTAATTATTAAACAGGGGCTAGTAGATCACACCCTAGTTGTTGATCCGGAGATTAACCTAGCCGCAGTGCTAATTAAATTAGCAAATTTGTAATGACGTATCTTGTAACTGACAACTGTGTGAAATGCAAACACATGGATTGTGTAAGTGTTTGCCCTGTAGATTGTTTTTACGAGGGCGAAAATATGCTAGTAATAGATCCAGACGAATGTATCGACTGCGGTGTTTGTGTTCCAGAATGCCCAATAGAAGCAATAGTACAAGATGGAGAACTCAACCCTGCAGATCAAGAATATTGGCTGGATATAAATAGAACGTATGCACAACAATGGCCTAACATAACAGAAAAAAGAGAAGAAGATGTTCCTGCAGATGCAAAAGAGTGGGAATATATTCCTTTAAAATTTGTAGAACATTTTTCGCCAAATCCAGGAAAAGGAGATTGAAATGGCAACTCTAAGCGAAACTCAAAGTTTAATCGAAGATGTTAACAACATTAAACGATGGCACCACGACCGTAACTTAATTGACGGTAGTGATGATAAATCACAATTTGCTAAGTTAATACAAGAAGCAGGTGAATTGTCAGATAATATCTGTAAGAATAAAGATATTGCAGATGACATTGGAGATATGATTGTGGTACTGATTAATATAGCAGAACGCAATGACTTATCACTTACCCAATGTGTACGCAAAGCATGGGACGACATCAAAGACCGCAAAGGTCAAATGAGAGACGGAGTCTTTATTAAAGAAGAAGATTTAATTAAAGAATCATTAGGAATCAAATGACTATTAAGGCTTTTGGCTGTAGTTTAACATATGGTCACGGGTTACCTGATTGCGCCAATCCAGGATCAAAAAGACATCCAAGTCCAAGTAAATTAGCCTGGCCGAATATACTAGGCGAATTTACAGGCATCGAAGTTGAAAATCATTCACAGTTTGGAGCATCAATAAAAAGAAATGCATTTATAGCAACAGAACGTACCTTTTGGAAGGAGGGAGACATTGCTGTATTTTTGTGGCCTCATAAATCACGTTACGCTATAATTATGTCTACAGAGTCTATAACTGACCTAGGCTCTTGGAGCAAGAATAAAGCAACAAAATATCATTATGCTGGTCAAGGAGCTCAAAAAATAGATGTAGAACATGATGCCGCAATACGAATACTTGGAACAGAGCTTGTATTACGTGAACAAGGTGTAAAAACATTTCATTTACTAAACACCGCAGAGTTAGATTTATCAATGGGTTTAAAACAAAATGTAAAACTAAGGGATACTCTTAATGTTCCTGACAAAGATGAGTTAGGTTTTGATATTAACGTAATGGCTAAGAGACGAGCCGATTACGGAGGTGACGGTGTACACCCAGGATTGAATACACATCGCAGTTTTGCAAAACTCTTATATAAAAAAATAAAGGATCAAATATAATGAAAGTAAAATTAATCAGCCATAGTCAAGCACCATACGATGACAGTTTACATAAAGCATCTGCACTAGATTTAGTGGCTTACTGTGCTAGAGTAAGCAATCCATCAAATCAAAACAACACAGAAACAAATGAAAAACTTGTGAAGTATTTGATGAAACACAAACATTGGTCGCCACTTGAAATGGTTAGTGTTTGTTTAGAAGTAGAAACAACCAGAGACATAGCAAGGCAACTGTTACGTCATAGAAGTTTTAGTTTCCAAGAGTTTAGTCAACGTTATGCTGATCCTACACAGGATTTAGATTTTGAAATTCGAGACGCAAGACTGCAAGATCCTAAGAATCGACAGAATTCAATTGATATAGATAACGCAGAATTAACTGAAGAATGGGAGTGGCAACAAGAACAGGTTATAAAGGCAGCTCAACGTGCATATAGTTGGGCTATAAAAAATGGTATTGCCAAAGAGCAGGCTAGAGCAGTATTGCCGGAAGGAAACACTGTAAGCAGGTTGTACGTTAACGGTACGTTGCGTAGTTGGATTCATTACATTGAATTACGTGGTGCTAATGGTACACAAAAAGAACATATTAATATTGCTTATGCTGTAGCAGATGTAATAGCAAAAATATTTCCACTTGCAGAAGAATTTAAAGGCAAAGAAATATGAAGCCAGTTAGTGCGTATGTAGGTAACCCAAACGAAAAACA
>Ga0222719_10001229_pt1 | contig 25157 bp, 13 predicted proteins | sample C33_34DmetaG_FD_165039 | JGI IMG/M metagenome (GOLD analysis project Ga0222719, IMG submission 165039) | Estuarine water microbial communities from San Francisco Bay, California, United States - C33_34D | ecosystem: Environmental > Aquatic > Marine > Unclassified | place: USA: California...
TTATAACATCGACTATTGCTAAATCAAACAAACGATAAGAGTGTATACCTTCATTTTCTTTTCCAAGGGAATGCCTATATGGACATAGTAATGTCATCCTTTAAAATTTATACAGAAAATTATGATAAGTTTGTTTATGATGTATTAGACATTTTGTAATTCACGTAAATTTCAAAAAACTATTTGAATCGAAAAGTTTTAAATCCCAAAATGAAATTTCGATTCAAATGGTTTTTTTTTGATTTTTCGGAATCCCCCCCCCCTTCACAGTGAAAAGTGCAAAAAGTGCAAAAAAAGTTAAATATATATTACTATATAACTATATTAAACTAATAACAAATAAAAATGTTTAAATGTCATTATTGTTGCTATAATTCAAAAACAAAATTCTGTGTTAAAAGACATATGATAGCAAAGCATAACAAGGACATACCTAATAAAGAAATACATAAAATAAATAATATTGATGTTCAAAATGTTGATGTTAATGTTCAAAATGTTGATGTTAATATGCAAAATGTTGATGTTAATATACAAAATGTTGATGTTAATATACAAAATGTTGATGTTAATATACAAAATGTTAATGTTGAAGATAGCACTTTAAACATAATAAATGATGATATAGAAGAAAACAAATGTGATAAATGTAATAAAACATTATCATCTAAAATTGCTTTAAATAGACATTTAAAAATATGTAAAGGTATATCTAATGTATTAGAATGTCATTTCTGTCATAAAACATTAAGTAGTCGTTCATCAAAATCACATCATTTAAAAATATGTAAATCAAAAATTATAACAAATAATAATACAATAAATAATAATAATACAATAAATAATAATACAATCAATAGTCATAATATAACAAATAATACAACAAATAATAATACAATAATATTTAATTTAGAATCTTCTAAAAAAATAGAATTTGAATCTACCCATATTACATTAGATGTTATTAAGCAACTTATAAAAGATAGCAAAACGAATACATTGTTATTTTTGAAGAATTATTTCAGAAAAATGTTAGAAAATAATAATAACATATGTGTGATTAAAAATTCATTAAAATCGAATCATTCAAAAATATATAATGAAGATAAAAAGTGGGTATCAGAATTAGATAGGATCTTATATCCTAAATTATTACATGATATAGCAGAACATTGCACTGATTATTTAGATGAAAAAGAAGAAGACTTAAAAATACCATCAAAAAGATATTACCGAATGTTAGAATTCTTAGCAGATTTACAATGTGGTGATTATCATATTTTGACAAAAGAAGATAAAACACAAGATTATATTGATGCAATAGAATCATTTAAATTGATAACATACGATTATTCTAATAAATTATCAAAATTCTTTGAAGAAAATTTTTAAATAAAAAATTATATTGTATAACTTGCCTATATACAAAATTTGTATAAAATAGGTATTACTTCAAAAGTTGGTTTTGATGAAGAAATACAAAAACATTTAATTCAAAGATACTAAACTTCACTTATTGACATGTTTATCAAAATACAAAAAAAATTAAAATTGATATAAAAATGTTTTATATTTGAATATTTATATATGAATTACGAATATAAAATTTATAAAGAATATGAAAATATTAAAAAAGAAGAAGATTTAATTAATGATAATAAAAAACTTGCTTTAATATTTGAATGGTATGTTTGTGTTTGTTTAACCAAAGAATATGATAACCAGTTCTATCATTATAAAGATATACCTTTAGATTTTATAGAAGATAATAATTTATCAAAACGAGATACAGGAATTGATTTATGTAATTTAAAAGATACAATTGTTCAATGTAAATTACGTAAAGATAATTTAACTTTAACAGAATGTTCAACATTTTTTGCTAGTCAAAATGCTGTTAATTATGAAACAAGAAAAAGTTATGTTAGATGGGATAATTTAATTATTGCACGAAATGATGATTCCAAATTAAGTGAATATATGAAAGAACGATTAGATATGTTTAAATTTATTGATATAACTTACAACAAATTAGAAATGATTAACTTTTGTGAAAATTTACTTATAAATCCACCAATAATAAAAGAGCAATATATAGATATTGAACAACGTGAATATCAAGAAGAATGTAAAACAATTATTCAAACAACTAATCATAAAAATATATATATTTCTATTCCAACTGGAACTGGTAAAACATACATTGCTATTTCAGCATTTTTACCAAACGAAAAGTATATATTTCTTGTTCCCAGAATTATATTATTAGAACAAACATATGATGAAATTAAATCAAAATTTAAATATTTTCAAGAAGATGATATTCAAATGATTGGTGATGGTAATAACATTTATAATAAAAACAAAAAAATTACATTATGTGTATATAATAGTATTGATATTGTATTGGAACATATTGATGATTATAATAGAATATTTATTGATGAAGCACATAATATTCTTAAACCTTTAATATATCAAGATGAAGATGATATAAATAGTGAAAATACAAATGATACAGATGATGTAGATACAGATGATACAAATGAAGATTTTACCTATATAAAAAAAATTCAAAATTTAAGTAAAAAGAACAACAATGTTTATTTTTCTGCAACTTTAGATAATCCAAATGATAGTAATTCTGTATATTATAAAAAAGATATTCGTGATATGATTGAACAAGGTTATATTTGTGATTATGATATTCGTATTCCTGTTTTTCAAAACATAAATTATTATTTACAAGTTTCAAATTATCTTATTAGTAATTTTCGTAATGTGATTATTTATGTTAATTCAAGGAAAGATGGTTTAGAATTTAAAAATATTATGAATAAAATTAAACCGAAATGTTCGAATTATATTGATTATAAAACTACAAAAGCACAACGTAAATCAATTATCAAACTATATAATGATGATAAATTACCATTTCTAATTAATGTAAGAGTTCTTACAGAAGGATTTGATTCACGTATTACACAATCCGTATGTTTATTACATATTCCATCAAATCATAATAATTGTATTCAAATTGTTGGTAGAGCATTAAGAAAGCATCCAAATAAATCAATTGCACACATTATAGCACCAATGACAATTAATGAAGAACATTATAAAACTAGAAAATTAATTAATATGTTAGCTCAAAATGATAGACGTATTATGACATCTTTAAAAAATAAAAAACAAGGTGGTTATATTAATGTTGAAGTAATTGAAGAAGAAAAAGAAGAAATCACTGAAGATAAAGATGAAGAAATATATAATATAATTGAACAAATATATGAAAAAGTTTATGATAGTTTATTAAAATATACAAATGAAGAAGATATTTGGAATATTAAATATGAAATACTAAAAGAATATAATAAAAAACCTACACAAAATGTTGAATATAAAAATATTAAAATTGGGCAATGGTATAATAATCAAAAAACTAATTATAAGAAAAATAAATTATCTGAAGAACAAATTACAAAACTATTAAGTTTAGAATACTTTAAAGAATGGACAGAAGAAGATAAAAAAGAAGAATTAAGTTGGGATGAAAAATTTATGATATTACAAGAATATTGTGATAAAAATAAAACTTTTCCTACACAAAATGTTGAATATAAAAATATTAAAATTGGAGAATGGTATCATACTCAAAAACGAAACTATACGAAAAATAAATTATCTGAAGAACAAATTACAAAATTATTAAGTTTAGAATACTTTAAAAAATGGACTGAAGAAGATAAAAAAGAAGAATTAAGTTGGGATGAAAAATTTATGATATTACAAGAATATTGTGATAAAAATAAAACTTATCCTAAACAAAATGTTGAATATAAAAATATTAAAATTGGAGAATGGTATAATAAACAAAAACAAAACTATACGAAAAATAAATTATCTGAAGAACAAATTACAAAACTATTAAGTTTAGAATACTTTAAAGAATGGACAGAAGATTATAAACCTAAAAATAAAGAAGAATTAAGTTGGGATGAAAAATTTATGATATTACAAGAATATTGTGATAAAAATAAAACTTATCCTAAACAAAATGTTGAATATAAAAATATTAAAATTGGAATTTGGTATCATACTCAAAAAACTAATTATAAGAAAAATAAATTATCTGAAGAACAAATTACAAAATTATTAAGTTTAGAATACTTTAAAGAATGGACTAAAATTTAAAAAAACTAAATGATAAAAATACTAATAAAAGTCTTGATCAACATATCTATAGCCAAATAGTATCAAGAATAATAGTCTAACCTATTATTTCGATGATTTTGGTTTCAGATAAATGATATGGGTTTTTTTTATTTTTATAATTGTAAGGACTTTGTAGAATATTGAATGAAGCAATCAGGAAAAACATTCCAGAAATGTCTTCAACGATATGTTTCATTTCAATAATGTCAGTATTGAAATGACTTTCAAATCTTTTAGAACATCCTATCATAATACCATTCTTCATAAATAATGTTGTTTTCCATCCTAGTGATCCAATACAAAATTTGAATGATTGTGGAGAACAATATGTTTCCATTTTATATTCATTATTTTTAGTATAATCAAACAGTTTTCGAGAAAAATCAAAACCATTTGTATTATATTTTTTGAAAATCATAGAAGACCATAGAACGTTAGCAATAAATGATTGTTCTTTGTTATTATTGTTCATTCCAAAGAAATAACCATACATTATATTAAACAAACCATCATACTTATCACCTTTTATCCAAGTTTCTTGTAATTTTGTAAATTCTTCATTTTCTTCATAGAACCTATATTTTTTTAAATCTTCTTTAATATATCCTAAATCTTTTTCAGAAACACCTAGTTGTAGAATGAACTTATCCCCAAAATTGTAAATTCCATTACAAATATCATCTTTAACATCTTCAAAAGCAATTGGCCAAGTAGCATTAGTATCCCAAAATTCACGAACGAATTCAGGTCCTTGAGACCATATTTCATATATATCTTTATTACTCACACCATGTTTAATCAACTGCTCAATATCCATAGTATACATATAAAAAATGCGTAGCATACTGTATCATTTTTACGAAATTAGCTTATTAAATAAATATGGAAAAATGATAGTTTAACTTTATTAAGTCAATATCATGAATGATGTATTACAAGTAATAGTTGAAAAATATGTAGGTAATACTGAAAAATATAAATTCAAAGAATTGGGTTGATACGAGAAAAATCAACTGGATTTTTTTGTTTAGAAATCCAAACGCTATATAGAACAAAATATAGATAAACTTTATTATACTGGTTTTATTTCTCTTTACTAAACCTAAATGTTATTCATATTCTGGAAGCTAATCTTGATAAAGTTGATTGGTTTCTTTATGTGTAAATAAAAATGCGATACGCAATACTTCAAAAGAATTTAAACAAAATTAGTTTGTTTTTACTTTCTAGTAATAAATATGCTATTCGTATATTAGAACAAAATTTAGACAAAGTATCTTGGTAAATTCTATGCTATACATATATTAGAAAAATAAGTTGGAATATGTTATCTTATAATCAAAATTCCATTCATTTAGTATAGCAAAACATGGATAAGATAGATTGTTTAAAACTTAGCACAAATATAAATGCTACGAGTATATTAGAAATTTTTTTAGATAAAGTATATTGGGATTAACTTGGTTTATTCAAACAGCAATTCGCATCTTGTAAAAATAATAGATGAAATAAATTGGTATAATCTATATTTCAATGAAAATGCATTTCATATATTTGAAGAAAATATAGATAAAATAAATTGGAAAAAACAAAGTATTTTACCAAGATCTAATCTGATAGCTATTATCGAAGCAAACTTAGATATAAGATGTATTGGGACAATATATCATAATAAAACAATCAAAAACACCCGAAAAAGTAGAACTAATGTGGAACAGTGATTATTTTAGGGAGTCTTTGAATATGATTAAGATGATTTGGTAAAACTAACTTTGATATCAAAAAAAGTAATATACTTTGCATATTGATATAAAAGCGAATAAAAACAAAAGTGCTTTATTAACGCTTTTATAATCTGTTAAAAATTGATTTGAATCTGATGCAACTTATATATTTAAAACAAGTATATAGAACAATAAATTCAAAAGACAAAATGGATATTGAGATGTTAAATAAGATGTTAGAAGATATGAAAATTTCTAACACAAGTCTTCACAGAATGTTAGAAGACAAAGAAAAAGAAGAACAAAAACTTATAACCAAACTTGAAGAAACAAATAAAAAATTACAAAATTTACAAAAAACAAAAGGTTCTCAATGCTCAGTGAGCGGAAATAAATATGAAAGATGTATTCATGATATACTCAAACATTGTTATATTAATAACAAACAATTTAATACACAAGAAAAAGAAGAATTAGCGGGTTCTTCATGTAGAAATGATCTTGAATGTAATTTTATTGGAGAAAAAGATATTGGGCTAGAAGCAAAAATATATAGGACACAAGATTGGATGCAGTGCAGTATAAAATATAACGATGAAATAAACAAATGGGAATCAAAAGAAAAAAGTAAACTTCCAAATAGATGCAGGGTAATATTTGATAATTTGATAAATGATATAAATTTATATGAGGGAGAAATTCCTTTATTTATGAAAAAATCAATAACTCACGAAAAATGGCTTGAAATAAAAGATAAGACAAACAAATGGGATGACAAATATTTTGATGTTCCTTCTGATACTATTTCTAAATTATATCAAAATAAAGGGTGTAGCTATATTCAAATAAGTGATGGATATGGATTATTTCATTTAGGAAATGATCCATGTAAGTTTGATGTTCCTTTTTTCAATGTTGAACAACAAATTAGAATTAGAACAAAAATACACACAAAAAAAACAAAAAAAAGATTTTGTAGTATATCAGTAACAGTTGCATGCCAACCAAAAAACATTAAAGAAATCAAACAATCCAAATATTCACTAGACAATATAGATAAACTTCCGCCACCACTTACATATAAATTGAAAATCTAACCAATTATAACAATTTCTGAAGATTTTTTTGATCTATTCATTCCATAAGTCCAATTAGTTTCAATTATTTGAAAATCAATATACAAATTTTTAATGTATTCACAGTTATTATAAGTCATGATCCAATTTTTCTTTGTTGATAAATATTCATGAAGTCTATCGTGTTCAAATGTACCATGCATATCTCCATTTTTTCCGTATAGAGTAGAGTTTTTTTCTAAATAATAAGGTGGGTCAAGAAACATCAGGTTTTTTTTGTTTTGATTTTTATCAATAAATTCTTCAAAATCAAGATTATCAAAATGACAATTTGTAAGATCAAGTTTGTTTATTTTGTCAATTGAAGATTTTGTAAATCGCTTTTTAGATGCTTCTAATGAAAATCCACCAGATAAAGTAGCACCGCTGAAAGAACAACGATTTATGATGAAATACATAACGCTTTGTTCAAATATTTTTTTTTCATCCATTATGTTTTCTCTCAAACTGGAAAATGCTTTTTTATCAATCAAATCTATTTTTTTAGTAAGTTCTTTACACAGATTCTTTTTATCTATCTTACAAACATTCCAAAAATTATAAAGTGGTGTAAATTTATCATTCGCTATGATATATAACCGATATTTATTTTGAATATAGAATTCAAATGAACCTCCTCCAAAGAAAGGTGATACAATATTATCAAACTCGCTAACATCGAAATTTTCTGTCAAAATTATATCTAATTTTTTACATGCTCTGGTTTTCCCACCTGGATATCTTAATGGTGATTGGTTATTAACTTTTGTTATCTCAAAGTTTTGATTTGATTCTTCATATTCAGGTGTGTATCTTGATTTATTATTCCAATTAGTATTTTCAAGATTTAATGCTTTAAATTTTTCTTCAATCACTTCATTTACTAGTTTATCTTTTTCACATCCTTCATCAATATGTTTAAGCATTTTAGTAATTGTTTTATTAATATATTGTTCATTTTTAAATGAGTTTTCTTATTTATGCTATAATGTGAAAAAAAGTAATATTAATAAATAAATATGAAAAAAATTTCAAAAGAAGCAAAGAAACTAAGAGAAACGGCATTGTTTTCGAAATTAAAACCTGAGTATAAATTTGATAGTAAGACATTTAATCCACAAAGTATTGTAGAAAATATCAATGAATTATCCCCTAAAATACTAACATTAATGAATAAAATAGCAGATTTAGATAAGAAAGATTTAGAAAATGAATCACGATTGTATAAACATATTATATATTGTGATTTAGATGGGATACATGGTGTGAAATTAATAGCATCAGTGTTAATGTCGATAAATAAATGGAAACTAGCGTATGACAACAATTTTAAAATGATTAAAGGTACTAATAATGAAACATTTGGTTTATTAACATCTTCAACAGTATTTGGCAAACCTTTAACAGCAGGAGTAAAACGCAATGTATTACAAACAATGAATAAGCGCCCTGAAAACGTAGAAGGAAAGAATATGAGATTTTTATTACTTGATAACAGTTTTAAAGAGGGTATTGATGTATATGATGTAAAATATCATCATATGTTAGAACCTGTGCTAACACAAGGTGAACAAAAACAAATAATAGGAAGAGGCACCCGATATTGTGGTCAAGCGGGATTACCATTTGATCCAAAGAAAGGGTGGCCATTATATGTCTATAAATATGACCTAAAATATGATAATGAAAATACATACCATGACATGTATTCAAAAGAACTCAACATAGATACATCAAAATTTGTGTTTGAAAAGGAAATCGATGATTTAATGAAAATATCGTCAGTTGATAAAGAATTAACAAATTCCATACATTTACTTGAAAAATACAATAAACATATAATCAAAAAAGTACGTTCAGTATATGATGATATTGAAAAAGAAAAACAGGAAAAAAAAGAGTGGTTTAAAATATCACTATATGGTCGTCAATTCAGTAATTTCGAAAAGATAGATTGTAAAAAGGGTTGTAATTCGCCTTTGAGTGTATTTAATATTGAGTTATTGATAGGTTTAATACTACTAAGAGATGTAAATTTAAACAAAATATTTAATATGAAAACGTATAAACCATTAATATGTCATAAAGTGCTGGGATTACCTAAGCTATGTTATATATATAATAAAATATGGCTGGACAGAAAACAATATTTGGGAATACATTATGACGATATTATCAAAAACTTAGACCATTTAGAAAGGCAAAACAAAATATTGCATCAGCACTCTCAAACTATTCGCAATTTTATGAAAGAATACAAACCATCGCCCAAATTATTACCAAATCCAATACCACCTAATAAACAACTTAAGTTTCATGAACTTAATAATTATATAAACTTCAACTATAAAAAATACAAATGGGATAAAATGATAATAGAGAATGGTTGTCTTACAACAGGTGGCGCGGAATTAGTAAACCTTACAAAATCACAGGAATTCATAAAAGATTATTTCACGCCAAAAAATCCTTATAAAGGTATGTTATTGTATCATAGTGTAGGAACTGGTAAAACATGTTCTGGTATAGCAACAGCAACAGCATCATTTCAAAAGCAAGGCTATACTATATTATGGGTAACAAGAGCTTCATTAAAACAGGATATTTGGAAAAATATGTTTGAAAAGGTCTGTCATACAATATTGGCAGACAACATTAAAAATGGATTACAAGTAGACGTAAAAGCAAAAGACGGAATAAGAACAAAAATCAAAAAAGCTGGAATACAATGGTTTGAACCTATGTCTTATAAGCAATTCGCAAATTTGTTATTAAAGAAAAATAAATTTTACGAAGAACTTAAAAAAAGAAATGGAACAGAAGATATTTTAAAGAAAACTTTAATTATAATAGATGAAGCCCATAAATTATTTACTGAAGATTTAAAAGCACAAGAAAGACCAAATGTTGAAATAATGAAAAGATTAATACAATCATCATATGATAAATCAGGAGAAAATAGTGTAAGATTATTACTTATGACAGCAACACCTATTACAGAAGACCCGATGAGTTCAATAAAACTTATGAATATGTTGGAAAATAAAGAGCAGTTAACAGAAAACTATGAAGATTTCAAAAAGATATTTTGTCAAGAGGATGGAACTATAATAGATGACAGAATATCTACTTTAATGCATAAGTTTAGTGGAAAAATTTCTTATCTAAATCGAAGCAATGACATAAGACAATTTGCGTATCCAATAATTACTGACATATTATGTGAATGAGTTTAAAACTACACTTACTGCACTTTTTTTAGTTTTTAGATATATAACTCTCATTTAGTAGCAATTTTAACATTTGCTGAAACTAAAATGGAAATACTATAGATTAAAAAATATAATATATAAAGAAAGTTTATGTCAATATATCTCTAAAAATGACATCTTTTAAAAGGTGTAGTATATACGATGTACAATTTTATCCATATTCCAAAAAACGGTGGAACATCTGTAAAATCACAATGTAATGGTGATATCATATACAATGGGCACAATATTGAGCCAAAAACATTAAAAAATAGTATAGTTATTATTAGGAATCCATTTGATAGATTTGCTTCTGCGGTATCATATTCTATAAAAGAAGGAATAAAAAATCAAGAAGAGAACATATTAGCATTAGTTAATGAGAATTTCATTGATCCTTCGAAGTGGGCTGAAATTATTTTTGGAAATGAAAAAACACACCCTATGTATGATAACATTATGAAAGAGGTGTTAAACAAAAGTCATATGATTGGGAAGTATAAGCCTAAATTCAAATGGACTTATACTGAACAGTCAAGATGGTTTCACAATCCAAAAAAAGTTATGCTTTTTGATAATCTTAATGAAGATTTCAAAAATTCATTTGGGATTGACTTACCTTATGATAATGTATCTAATAAAGAGAATGTTATATATTCAAAAAAAGCTAAAACATTATTGCTAAGGCATTACAAAAAGGATTTTCAATTATACAACTTATATTATACATATAAATGAAATTTCATGTGATAATAATAAACTTCATTATTTTATTCATTGCATTGCTAAAAATGTAATTGCTATTTCAAGATCATAACAAATTATATCAGATAACAAAATCACCTATATTTAATAAATTATTGGTTTGTGATATAATTATAAACGTGAATGCGCAACCAATTAATTTTATTTTTGTAAATCAATATCAACAAAACTTGAGGTAATACACGTAAACCAAAACATAAACTATTTTTAAGAAATATATTGGATAATTATGAACAATCAGTTATAGAATATGAAATCTAAAAACATAATCTACATTATAGAAAAACAGATAATCATCTTTTTACAACTTGTTGAATTCCCAAAAATATATTATGACATAAAAGAAAATGTTAAAGTCAAAATATAAAAAAAAGTTTGATGATATAGAAAATATTATAGAAAATTCAAAATTACATGTAAATATCATAAATGAAGAATCAAATTTTGTTATAGTTACATACTGGTGGGGGCGTGGTAATGTCAACAAAAATTTTCAAAGACCTTGTCCTGACGAAGTAAAAGAAGGTGAGGTATTAACAAAAAATGGTATAACATTCGATAAGATGGCAGAGGGTTGGATTAAAAATTGCAAAAAGTTTAAATGTAATTTTATTGCTCAAGAATATCCGGAGTTTGCTGTTCCCGGAGGATATCAATTAGCAATCAATGCTAAACCATTTTTTATTAAAAAGGCTTTAGATTCTTGTGGTGGTAGAGCAGTTGTATATATGGATACTGATATGAAACTTCATAGATATCCTGATATATTTGATATGAAAAATGTGGATTATATGGCTCGTGGTTGGAATTGTGATCCTCGTGCTAACATTCACTATAAAACAAAACCATGTTTTGATTTAGTCAATTTTGAAACTTCTGGTGGTATAATGTATTTTGGTCCATCTAATAATTCTAAAAAACTTCTTGATTTATGGAAGAACAGTTCGAAAAATCCCATGCAAGAAGGTAAAGCAGATGACAGAATTATATCTCTTTTAATAACTTCCAAAGAATTACATATTGAAAATAATATTTTACCTTTACCTATTGAATATTTATGGTTGACTGACAAATATGAAACAGAATATCTTGATAGAAACCATTATAATTTAAAAAACGTCGTAGTTTCTCATCCAGAATGTTTAACCAGCGAAGAAAAGGCAGAAGAGCAAGGAGCCGCAAAAAATAGGCAACCTAAATTCTATGATACTCTTGTAGAAAATCAATTAAGATGTGAAAGAGAAGCCGGATTATATTGGGAATATGTGTTCTTTGAAAACAAAAAACACCTTAAGCCATGGAATGAATATTTAACATACCTTAATAATACAGATATATATACGGATGACGAAGAGGAACTATCTCCAATTTCTTTAATTCCTTATGAAAATATGTATGGACCTTTTTACAACAAGATAGTTGAGGCGAACTTGAGTGATATTATGCAATTAAAACAATTACAACAATTACAAAAATTAAAATCTAAGTGTGTAAAAGTTTCACATCATGACAAGGAAACTATTGAAATAAAGGACGGTATTGTTTTTACTAACAACGTGCCTAACATAATCTCCGCAATTTTCACAATGAACAAGTCTTGTTTATACATTCCAAAAAATATGAGAAAAAGTTTTGAAAACAATGTATTAAAAGCGACAGATGATAATAATATTGAATTAAGTGCCATAATATCTAACGATGATGTTAATTATCCTCAATTCAATGAAAAATCACCAATATTCCTTTCAAGTAAATCAAAAATATTGAAACATATTCTATTAATGACAAAAAACACAAATGATTTTGTTTCTGATTTTCAAAACATTTTCAATAAATCATTGATGTTCATTTTATTGATAAGAAATAAGTTTATTATGAAAAATACTGTTAAAGGCAGTAAGTCTCATAATTCATCATCAAATTCATCCAGAAAAATTTCAAAACAAGAAAAGACTTTAACAGAAGGACAAAAAGCAGACAAACAAAAACAAAAAACAATTAAAAGATTGTTAGTTTTGTTAGAGAACAATAAAAAAGATAGAGAAGACGATTTACTACAAGAAAGAATTGATACAGAGATATATTTAGAAGAACAAAGACTAACCACTATAAAAAATAGTATTAAAAATTCAAAATCTAAAAACGTTAAAATATTTCCTTAGATATAAAAAAGAAATGCTAAAAAATTGTCCAGACGGTAAAATTCTAAATCCATTAACAAATCGATGCATTTCAAAGAATGGAATTTTGCACAAATCATTAATTAAAAACAATCAGATCCAAACAGAAACCAAAATATGTCCAGACGGTAAAGTTTTAAATCCATTAAGTAAAAGATGTATAAAAATAGGAACAGCTTTGTATAAATCTTTAGTAAAACATAAAGTAATAGTTGAAGGAGATAGAAAACCACAAGTTGTATATAAGACCGATGTTAAGAAAGACAATTTAAGATGCGTCAACACTACTACATTCATGATGTTCGAAGATGTTCATAATATACCAAACACTGATTTATTAAGAACTCCTGACGGCTATTGTTTTTCTTCAACTGAGTTAGTAGCATTTATTCAATCAAGTGGTTTCAACAATATTAATCCACACGATCAAAATAAGAAATTATTTGATGAAAACAATATTGAAAAGTTATTAAAGGAACATCCTGTATTATTGAAAAAATTAAAAAAATACTTCAATGATTTGAAAAAACAACAAAATGAAGATATTTGTGTTTATAAAGAAACCATCAATATATTATATCAGATATGTGATGTAGGTAGAATATGTTATTTCAATTTATTAACGTCACACAATCAGATTAATTCCGCAACTTTTAACAAATCAATTGAAGCATTACAGAAACTTTCTGAAAATATAAATAAACTGAACAATATTCAAAAGAAATCATATGAATTTGTCATCAATAAATTAAATGATGTTAACAATGGTGCTACTTGTATTCATGCTGTTGGATTTTCATTCATAAATTACTTTATAGACAAATTTTCAAAAATCAAAAATATCACTTATGATATATCTAAAACAAATATGTATTTTATTAAAAAGGGTAGTTATGTTGTATTCTACAGTTATGAACATAGAATGTCACTTTATGAAAAAGGAGACACATCATCTCATCATAAGAGATGGTATGATCTATTAAAGAATAATACATCAGAAATAATAATGAAAGATAAAACTGCTAAGAGCAAAACATTTAAAGAAAAATGTAATTTTGAACCATACTTAGTAACCCTGAATAGTTCAGATGAATGGCATGAAATATCTGATTGGAGAAAAGTTATATTTGACGATAATAGTTGTTTCGATATTTTATTCTTAGTAAAAACAATCACAGATAATCTGAACAATGCTAAAAACAATAATCCATACCCAAAATTCCCTATGAACCCATTCACACAAAAGGATTTTGTTGAAAAAGAGTTAAAAACTATAAAATGGTTATTAGAAGATAATTTTGTAAAAATTAATGAACCATTAAAGATATTTTTGAATTCTCCTGAACTTTGGAAAAACTCAAATACTTGGAAAAACAAAATGATTGATAAGTATGAAAGCGTACCTTTAAGATTTGTAAGGTATAATAACATTATTGATGACGCATTACATTGTAATGGTGCTTGGAATTTTAATACATATCCAACAACACGAACAGAAAGACTAATAATATCTTATCTAAATAATGGAAGACAAACAATTTTAGATGAACTCAAAAAAATAAAAACAGAGGTAATATCGAACTCCTATTATCTAAAAATAATCGAAAACATATTTTCTGCAAAGAGCACTAAAAACTTTGTTATAGAAAATATCTAATGAATATTTTTATGTATATCTGTATTCATTCGTTTTTGTTGCGTTTATTCGTTTATTGCTGCGTTTATTCAAACTGTTTTAAGTTTTAGGTCTCGTTAGGTCTCGGTCTCTTATTCTGGTCGGGGTTTCCACTATGAATATGTTTCTGCAAAATATTGATATATTTGCCCTTAAATACAGCGCTTTTAACATTATCAAAGTCATTAAGTAAAGTTTCCAAAAGTTTTAGTTTATTTTTTTTTGATAAGAGTTGAATATTTCTATTTTCTTCAATAACACTACTCGAGTTTGCTTGTGCTTCTGAGATATCCATTTGTGCTTCTGAGATATCCATTTGCTTAATTTGTTCTTTTTTAGCAATTTTCGGAAATGCCGCAAATATTGGTGAATGATCTGAAAAATGTGTTTTACAATACTCTTCTTTTTGTTTTTCTGTGCTTCCTTCTGCTAAATGTGCATATATTCCATGACATAAAATATTAGCAGGATTAAAGTAATCTGTAGTTGTACCGGATTTTCTATTATACCCAACATAAGTATTAATTGAATTATCAGGGATGATATTTCGGTCAAATATTATTATATTGTCAAGATTCATCCCATTATATTTTGCTTTATCTTTGTTTATACTTGGGTCACAAGATAATAACCCACCTCTTGTAACTATATTATTAAAAAGTATTTTTTTATGAAACAATGCTAATTCATGTTGTTTCTTTTTAAAGTTTTTTTGCATCTTGATTAATTCAATCGCAATATCGTATGCGTCTATATTAAAATCTCCACCAATTATATATCGGTCAATATTTCGAAAAAATGGTTCTTTTCGAATAATTTCAGAAAACAAATATTTGATTTCTGATATCGGAATTTTTTTACCATAGTCGGTGTCAAGATGAATATTTATAACACAGATCGCATTACCTTCTTCTTCGTACTTGCAACATAAACAAAAGTGTCTCTGTTTCAAGTATTTGTTTGAATCTAATAATCCAACGAATACGTCAGTAATTTTTATTTTACTACTATCATACATTATTGCATTTAATTTAACATTAATATCTTTAGATACTCTGTTTGGAAAATATATAATTTTATAGTTATTTAAAGCAGATTTAGTTCCGTTATATTTATATAAAGGAACTGAATATGTGTTATTACTACGATCAGATTTTTCGTAATATTTACTAATTACATCTTTCATTCTCTGCTTCTGTAATATGTTATATACATCTTTACTAAACATTAAATTAACGGGGTATGAATCTTTAATGAGTGGTTTATTAAGAATTTCTGTATTATTTTTATTGAATTCTTGTAGTAATAATATATCAGAGCCGAATATATTATGTATATGGTGTGATATTATTTTGGATTTTTTATTAGCCCAGTTCAAATTATATGAACATACCTTTATATTATTAATTTCATCATCTATTATAAGAAGTTGATTAGCTTGTATTAATTCTGTTGGGTTTTGATTTAACTGCGTATGATTTAACTGCATATCAGTTTCTGTTTTTATTGAAAATGAAACCTTCTGAAACCATGATTTTTTATTGTTAGATGTTACTGTAACAGGTGCATAGGGTAATAATTCTGATGATGTTTGTTGTATTATCTTTATTTTATTATTAACTTTTTTGGCATCATTATATTCATCATCTTCAACATTATTAATGAATTGAAAAGAATAAAATACTCGATATATAATTGTTAAATAATTCTTTAAACAGTTTATGTTTTCATCCTTTGATTGATTGTATTTTTTCAACCATTCATTTACAACACATTCATGTGCTTTTTCGCGTGTGAAAAAGTTCCACGCGAATGTATTATTGAAATTAGTTAAATCTTCTGATAATCTGAAAGGTATATTTGTATCATAATCTATTGTAAAGTCGATATTATCTTCTAGAGATTGGGCAAATGCTTCGATGTATTTTGTGATAGATGATTGTGTTTGTAATCTTAAGAATATAGTAATTACAGTTCTTAAATTCTCATGGCATCTATTGTTAGAAAATAATATAGCAGTTATTTTTTCCACGAATTTTTCATCAATAACATCACCAACATATATAGTTTTATATACATGTCTAACTATAGCTTTAATGTTATCGAAAAACTGTTTAGTTTCTTGACTTGGAGCAGTACTATTATAACTTAATTTCGTCCCATAGTTTCTTTCTATTATATTGTAAATTATCAATATTGCATCTATATTTTCATCTATTTTTGGTTTAGTTTCTGGATCATCTAATAACTCGTCAATATTTTTTTTAATGAGAGGATCATATACTTTCTTCATATACGTTGTTAATAATGAAGTTGCAGTTCCAATGCTTGATTGTTTTCCACTACTCCCTTTAATATTCATTTTAATATTCACGAATATAATATTTCAAAACATAATTTTACTAACACCACCAACATTTTTGATATCAATATTCATATAATTTTCATCTTTTAACTTATCAATATGGCTTACAATAATGATTGAACTATACATACCTAACAAATTGTTCAACATAACTGGCACCTTATCAAGATTATTGCTATCAAATGCTACAAAACCTTCGTCTATGAATAATTGCTCACATTTAAAGGTATTTTTATGAAAGTTAGCAATTGTAAGTCTCAATGCCAAAGATAGAATGAATTTTTCAAATCCACTACATTTAATGTAAGGAACAAAGTATTCTTCATCATTAATATCTTTTATTACATTCCACGTAATCCCGTTATCAATGATAGTAGCATTAACATTAAATTTACTACTGTAATGAGTGATAGCAATTTTGACGCTGGACTACTATATTATTACGACTGTGTGAGTTTAAATTAGTAATTAATATGTTTTTTCAAAATTCTAATATAGTTATTCTTAAAATTTTCGCTTTCAACATTAAAGTCTTAAAGTAAAGATAAAAAAAACTTTAGTTTTTTATAAGAGTTGAATTGTTCTTTTTCTTCATAAGACTCGTCTATTTTGCTGAAAACTTTGATAGTGTGTCTGATTTTTTTTGTGATGTGTCCATTAAATCATCATTGTTTTGTGAAGGCTACATCGCAATTTTGACGCTGGAGTCCTGTAGGAGGAGGATTTTATGATTGAAGGTGTTTTGTTAATATTTCTTTATACTTTGAAACAAAATCACTATTACTGTGCTGTTTAAACACATTCAACAACTCTTTTAAAAGTTTGATTTTCTTATGACTTGATAATAATTCAATATTTCGTTTTTCTTCCAATACACTTGAATCCATTTTTGATTTTGGTGATGCGCGCACAGGACCAAAATCAATAGTCATTGGCGAGTTTGATTTTGGTGCGACTGCCACACTTTCAACTTCCATCGTCATTGGCGCTGTTTTTGATGCTAAGAATGACTCTTTTCTTGTTATTTTATCTTGGTTCAGCAGTTTTGGAAATACCGCAAATATTGGTGAATGATCTGAAAAATGTTTTTTACAATATTCTTTTTTTTTGCTTTTTCCTAAATGAATTGGTATTCCATGACATTTTATGTCCTTAGGATTATAATAATCTTCCATTGTACCAGATGTTCTATTATATCCAACATAAGTTTGAATGCTTAAGGGATCGATAGTGTATCGGTCAAGTATTATTATATTGTCAAGGCTCATCCCATTATTTTTTAAAATATCTTTTTTATTTAAAGATGAAGAAACTATCCCATCTTTGTTAAGAGATTTTAACCCACCTCTTGTGACTATGTTATTAAAAAGAATTTTTTTATGAAAATCTTTTAATTCATGGTTTTTCTTTTCAAATTTTTTTTGCATCTTGATTAATTCAATGGCAATATCATATGCATCTGTATTAAAATCTCCGCCAATTATGTATCGGTCGATATTTCGAAAAAATCTTTCTTTTTGAATAATTTCATAAAACAAATATTTGATTTCAGATATCTGAATTTTTTTATTATAGTCAGTGTCAAGATGAATATTTATAACACAAATTTCATTATCACTTTCTTTGTACTTGCAACATAAACAAAAGTGCCTATATTTCAAGTATTTGTTTGAATCTAATAATCCTACGAATACTTCAGTAATTTTTATTTTATCACTATCATACATTATTGCATTTAACTTAACGTTGTCACTTGATTTAGATATTCTGTTTGGAAAATATATCATGTTATATTTCTTGTTATGGCTTGCAGATCCATTACCAGTTTTCAAAGCAGATTCACGTAAAGGAACACCAATTCTTTTAGTGGTTGTTCTATTAACATTATAATATTTATCATTAATTACTTCTTGCATTCTCTTCTTGTTTAATATGTTACATACATCTTTACTAAATGTCAGTGGCACATATTCATCAGTGGTACGCATCATATCAGTAGTGCCTATAACAATTTCTTTATTATTCTCATTTAATTCTTGAAGTAAAATTATATCAGAGTATAATATATTTTTTGAATGGTTTGATATTATTTTTGATGTTTCACCACCCGAGTTCAAATTATATGAACATATCTTGATTTGACTTTCAGAGGTAGGTGTAGTAGGTATATGAATATCAGGTGCTATTAAAGATGTTGGACCTGTAGTGAAATTTATATAGCGTATTTTATCATTTATTGATAAAATAGCTTTATTATAAGGTGTTTTTTTTCCATTTTCATATACTACTTCCATAGAAGCATAAGGTGTTAAATTTTGATCTGCTTCATCTATATTTATTTTGTTGTTAGATTTTTTGACTTCTATTTTAAAATCATTATCTTCATCATATTCATAAGTATCACCGTCTGCATTAAAGAATTCATAAGAATAAAATGCTCTATATATAATCGTTAAATAATTCTTTAAAGCCTCTTTAGCCTCTTTATCATCTTTTAATGATTGATTCAAGAATGTATTTACAACCTGTTTATGTGTTACATTGTTTGTGAAAAAGTCCCACGCGAATGTTTTTTTGAAATGACTTAAAAAAGTAGCATTATTTCTTAATTTGAAATCTATCGGTGTCTTTTCATTTATTTTGCTCTTTATAATATCATTTAAAACCGTGTTTCTAGGGTCAATATTTTTTTCTTCCATCATCTGATTTTTAAAATTATTAATCAAAGTATTAATAGTGTTAGTATCTTTGTTCGTCTCGAATAATGCTACTAATACATTTTTTAAATTCTGAATTTTTGTTGAATTATAGGAAAATAATTTAGCGGCGATTTTCTTTACATAAGCCTCCTTCTCCGTATATGGGTTTGTGTATATAGTATCATATACTAGTGTAGTTATATGTAAAAAATGTTTGAAAAAGTTTATATGTTTATCTGTTTTTTCCTCAATATTAAAACTTAATTCGGCACAAGACACTCCTTGGTTGTAAATTTCTGATATTTGGTTTAAACTGAATATTAATTGATCATATTTATCTTTATTATCCAGTAAATTATCAATTTTTGTTTGAATATCTCGATCATATTTTTCCTTCATATACCGTGTTAATAATGAAGGTACAATTATTTCTTGAATGGTAGAATCATCTCTTCTTTTAATTGTTTGGGTTCCTTTCTGGGGTGCTGGTTTTGCTTGTCTTTGTGTTTGCGTTTTTGTTCCTATGCCACCCCCTTTAATGTTTTTAGTCATTTTAATATATAATAACAATATTTTTCAAAACATAATTTTGCTAACACCTCCAACATTTTTGATATCAATATTCATATAATTTTCATCTTTTAACCTATCAATATGGCTTACAATAATGATTGAACCATACATACCTAACAAATTGTTTAACATAACAGGAACCATACTAAGATTGCTACTATCAAATGATACAAAACCTTCGTCAATGAACAATTGCTGACATTTAAACGTATTCTTATGAAAGTTAGCAATTGTAAGTCTCAATGCCAAAGACAGAATAAATTTCTCAAATCCGCTACATTTGATGTAAGGAACCAAGTATTCTTCATCATTAATACTTTTGATAACATTCCATGTAATACCGTTATCAACGATAGTAGCATTTACATTAAATTCACTACAAGAATATGTTGAGATAAACTTGTTCATACGCTTACAGATATTAGATATGATGACATCATTATAAACGTAATCTTTGAACCTATTAATTTTTCCTTTCAAGTCTTTAAGAATTACGAACTCGTCGTTAAGTTTAGTAGAAATTTCTTTAAACTTATCAGTTTCCTTGTTATATTCTATCATTCTTGAATAATCATTTGACATATTGATATATTCATCTTGAATTTTATCATATTCGTTGGATACATCAAGCAACTCTTTTTCAAAGGTTGATTTCTTAAGATATAGTTCTTTTACTTTTACGGCTTCAATTAAGAACAACTTGTCATTAATTTGTTGTAAGTTGTCATTTACAAGCGATAGTTCATAAGCATCAATAATAACTTTATATTCATTTACGGATGCAACCCATTTATCATATAAATCCCATTTTTCTTTCAAATTAGAATACGCAGAAAGTGTATCTTTCACTTTATTATATTCAATTACAGATTGCTTATCATTGTTTAATTTGTCAATATCTTTTTTGATGATTTCAATAGTATCATTTTGCTTTTTGATTTCTTGAAACGCTTCGTATGCTTCAGCGTATTTATATTGCTCTTCATATTCGCTATATACTTCTATGTTTTCTTTAACATTCTCAACTTGAGAATTCCATTCGTTATATACAGACCATTTATCAATATAATCTTGTAGAAATATAAGTCGATTCTGTTTATCAATAGTATCAAGGATTTCTTCATAATCAGAAATAGATTGCTTATGAATATTACATTTATCATAGAACGTATTGAACACATATTGTTTGTATATTATATGAGCATACGATACTATATCAACAATCTTATTTTCGATTTCGTTCAATTTCTCTTTCAATACGTTAAGTTCTTTCAATGATTTATCAATGTCAATATTCTTGATATCATCTGACGTGTCATTAATAGCATCCAGCAGCGCTTTATATGGTTCATACAAATTCCATTGTTCAAGTTCATTCTCGTATGTTTCTTTATTCTCTGTAAGTTCGTCAAAGTATTCTATCCATTCCTGACAAGTAATATAATTATTTCTATCTTTATCAACATTTTTCTTGCCAACATGTTTTGTCAATCTTTTGTTTAGTTTTTCATATAAATCTTCATTCAATTTAACATCTTCTTTTAGTTTCTGCATTTTACCAATAAATGGTTGTTTCATACATACAGAACATTTAGGGTTATATTCAATATTCTCAAACTCTTCAAGGTTATCTTTTAGAGATTGAATCTTATCATGCGTTTTTACTATTTCCAATGTAATGTTATCAAACACATCAAAGAATTTCTCATAGGCACCAAGTTTCTTTTCATACTTAGGTTTATCAATAACAAATGTTTCATATTCTTTGAACCATTCTTTAATTTCTTTTTTGGTATGTTTTGGTTTTTGAACAATACTAAGACCGTTTAGTTCTTGAATATAATTTGTTTGTTTGTCTTTTAGTTTGTTGTAAGTTTCATATAGTTTGTTATAGTTGGTTTGTTTAGTTTCAACAAGAGTTTTATACTCTTTATTCTGAGACATAATTTCAAATACATTTTCATTGTTTTTAATATTTCTTTTTGAAATAGTTGTAAGTTGATTTTTTTCTACAAATTCTTTGAGGACTGAAACATTCTTAATGCCTTTAAGATTCTTCAAAGACTTAGTAAGGTCAAATGACTTATCATATTGTCCATCTGGTTTATTTTCATAAAGTGTGTTAAGAATAGTTTGTTCTTCTTTAATCTTTTTATTGACTTCATTTATAGTCAGATTAGTCTTTTCAACCTTACCAATGCTTTTAATTTCTTTATTAATTGATTTTTCGTCAAGGTCTGGTTTAGACGGTTTTTTATCATACAGATCTCTCAGTTCTTTTTGATAATTGCTAAGGGTATCTTTAATTTCTTTAATAGATTGTTTAGGTTTTGTTTTAAGTTTCTTCATAATAGTTTCTTCATCATAATCCGGTTTAGGAATAATATTTTCATAAATCGTTTGAAGTTTCTTTTCATTGATATCAAGTTCTTTTGTAATAGTCTTAATATCTTTTTGAGGGCATACTACATTACCCAATTCACTCAATTTATTAATAACATACTCTTTATCGTGAGTAGGTTTTTCAACAGTTTTATTTATAAGTTTTTTATAATGTTTTTTAGTAGTTTCATCATATGCTTTTACAAGTTTCGTATGATCATATCCATCTAAACAATCAATCAACTTAAATTTTTGTGTATTATATTTTTCATATTGGGTTTCGTCTATATTCTCAAATCCAGTAATTTTCTCATCTAAATCTTGAGCAAGAATTTCTTTATTAAACTTAACATCATCGTAATTATACTTGTTAAGATTCTCGTATAGTTCTTGTTTTTTCTTAAACAACAAATCTTTCTTTCGCTCAAGTTGTTTATACTCTTCCTCATCAACAATCTTTACACTGTCAATAATATGAGACTGAATAGTTCCAATCGTATCAACAGCATATTTATAGTTGAGTTCCGCTTGATGAATGAGTGCCACGAAACTATTAATATTTTCAATCCTCAAAAAATTATCCATAAACGACAACTGCTCTTTAGATGTTTTTTCAAGAATGTTAGCATCATTACTCTGTGTAATCATTGAAGTAAATAGAAAGTTTTCAATGCTTCCAATATTATCTTTTACCCAGTGGTTAACAGATGTTGCTCCTTTATGAATATGTGTATCATCAATAATTACAAGTGCTTCTTTCTGGCTAATGTAATTATTATTGGATCGTTGAGCATCAAATGTTCTGCTAATTGTATATTTTTTATTTTTAACAAAAATATCAATGCTCGTGTATGCACGTTGATTAATTGGTTTAAACTTATTTATGAAAGATGAACTTACACTTTTTTCAGTCCTCGACGCCATAGTTTGTCCAAATATAGCATACGTTATGATTTCAAATAGAGATGATTTACCTGTAGCGTTTTTCCCATTTACAACAATCACATTATTGTCTCCATTGCTAAAGTTGAAGTAATTCCCTTTACCATAACACAATAGATGGTCCCATTTTATGTGAGATATTTTATAATTTGAGAAAAACTGAATATCCTTATCAGATGTTTGTGAAAATTCTTTGATAAATTTATCGAGTTTCTTATTTTTATCAGCAAATTTTAGAGAAATATCTTTAGGGAGATTTTCACCATCAAGTAAGAATGTTTCGGGTTGAGATATCCATTTTTTGATAGTCTGGAAGTTATCAGGGCAATGTTTTTTAAAGTATTCAAACCAATAGTTTTTATCGTTAATATCAAAAATATCTATAACATTATCATCAGATAAATCATTATTTGTATTATCAAGAGTATTATTCATAACATTCACGACATTATAATTGATATCCTTAGATTTCAGGATTTTGTAAAGTTCGTTAGGGTCTCCATTTACTAATTTGATGGTAGGAGTTTTTGGAAACAATGGATTACTCATAGCATCATAAATATCAATAAGTCCATCATCGGTAATAAGATTCCATGTTTCATTCTGGAATTTAATATTCAATCTGGAGAATTCATTATAAACATCGAAGCATTCATAAGATATATCATTATCAACATTCCAAATAATAAATCCGTGATTGAACGGGTCTTCACCAAAGTTCTGTTGAATAAGCGAGGAAGGGTAAGCCCACCAAGTATTTTTAAATTTTTTAATTTGTCTCATATGAATGTCTCCAAGGAGAGCGAGGTCAAAGTTTTCGAGCCATTCAAGAGGGTATGTTGTAAGTTTATCACTAGCAAGTTTATCTTTATTCATTTTCGCATTATAGAACGAGCCATGAAAAATAGCTATTTTCTTTTTAACATGTGTTTTAAATTCACTAGGGAATTCAGGAAGGTTCGTAACAATACTTGTAGTATTACCATTATCGAGAGTATCTCTAATATTAACAGTAGCGAACCCAATATCATCAATAACAATATTTCCAGTTTCATCCATAACAAAAACGTTTTCATTGTTAAGGATGAATGAATTCAATAAAGAAGGTTCATCAGGGTATTCCAATCTGAAGTCATGATTACCTGGTATTATAATAATTTTACCAAATTTCAAGCAAACATTAATAAACTTAGTGAAGAGGTCACCTCCAAAATTTTCAATTTTATTTTTATTATGAAAAATGTCTCCAGCAATAACGAATACATTATTAT
>Ga0222719_10001231_pt1 | contig 25144 bp, 32 predicted proteins | sample C33_34DmetaG_FD_165039 | JGI IMG/M metagenome (GOLD analysis project Ga0222719, IMG submission 165039) | Estuarine water microbial communities from San Francisco Bay, California, United States - C33_34D | ecosystem: Environmental > Aquatic > Marine > Unclassified | place: USA: California...
GTCTTTTTGAGGTATAATGTTCTTACTTTGTTCTTTTTAACACTTTTTCGTATATATTTGACGCTAGATTCTTCATCATTAGGGGTGCAACCATTCTTCCGATTCGTTCAGCCTTCTGGTCAAATTTACCTTGTAAGTTATAGTCATCAGGTAATCCCATAATTCTTATCAATTCTTTTATTGTAAACTTTCTATTCTTATTATAATGAAATACACCTGACACACTCATTTGTTGTCCTCTTTGTGTTAGTGTTGGACAAGGTAAATTCTCAGCAGGTCTTATCATATTAAACATTGATTTCTTATAGTTTATATCTATAAAATGATATTCTTTGTCAGTATCCCATTCATAGTGTTTAACATCTGTATTCATTAATTGATCTATTGTAGTATTACTATTTGATACTACTGGCTTCGCATTTTTCTCTTTGAAACCCATCGCTTTGTATTCTTCCCATTTATCTTTTGGTATAATTCTTATCTCATTTTCACTAGGTTTAATGTGTCTAGTAGGATTAAATGGTAATATCTCTACCCATTTCTTTTGAAAGCCACCTTGTACATATTCGTATAATTCTTTTTCTTCTTCTTCATTGTTTTGTACATCTTCAATAGATTCTTTTAATGAGATTTGTTTATTATATTTCTCAGGATACACTTCGTTTTCCATAGTCATAAAGTTTAATCCTGCTTTTTCCATTATATCGTTTCTTACTGCGATAAAGAAACATCTTTGTCTTCCTTGTGGTGTTCCATAATCAGCGGCATTCAATACTTTACCTACAGCTTCATAACCTAATTTACCAAATTCGTTTATAATTCTATTAAAATATTCTTTCGCTTCTCCCATTGTAATACCAGCAACATTTTCACCGATCACTACTTTAGGCATTATCTCTCCAGCAATTCTTGTAAATTCAAAGAATAAATCTTCTATGTTTTCTACTTTTTTTCCGTCTGAATATGTCTTGGTTTGATCCCAACCCTTTTCTCTTTTACCAGCGACACTAAACGCTGAACAAGGTGGCGAACCATCAAGTATATCTAACTCGCCTTTTTGAATACCAGCGGCTTTTAAGAAGTCTTCACCTTTTAGTTGTTTTATATCTTGTGGTAATATTGGTGTGTTTGGATAATTTGATTTATATGTTTCTTGTGCTGATTCGACAAACTCATTTACACATAATATCTTTCCACCCGCTAGTCTATAACCTGTAGAAGAGCCACCGCCACCAGCAAAGGTAGATATGACTGTAAAAAGTTCTTTATTTGAGTTGTCAATAACTTCTTTTAAGTAGTATGGTTTAAACATAATGTAATATTATCAGGTTGTTTGTGATTTGTCAATGTTGTAATTATGGTAAGTATCTATTGTCTTTTTTACTCTCGGCACGCATTTTTGTGACTCTATCCATCTCTTTTTCTGCTTTTTTGAAAGCACGCTGTAGTTTAAATTTAGATGCGTGTTCAGTAAAGTTTCTTCCTAATATATGGTCGTATTCGTGTTGAAATATACGACTAAACATTCCATCAAAAGAGCCCTCTTGTAAATCACCATTCTCGTCTTCGTATTTGACTGTGATTTTTCTAGGTCTTGTTATTGATAAAAATACAAATGGAAAAGTTAAACAGCCTTCTTGCATAACTACAGTTTCTTCACTAGAATTAATTATAATAGGATTGAAACAAGCTATCTTTAAACCATTTTCTAAAGTAGGGTGACCACCTAATACAAACATATTGAAAGGTAAACCAACCTGATTACAAGTTAAACCTATTCCACCATATTTTTTCATAGCAGCAAACATAGATTCTGTTAGTTCTTTTCTATCTTTAAAATCTTCGTCTTTTAGTAATTCATCACTATAAGGTGCGATTGCTGTTTGTACTCTAAGGTCTGATGGTGGTATTAGTTTTAGTTCTTTCATATTATATCCTATTTAGTTGCCATTGATATTCCAAGTCTTGGAGTTAGTGGTATTACATTGTGATAAGTTCCAGCAGGAACAGTAATCAAGTCACCCGGTTTTAATATATGTTGTTCTCTTTGATCTATAATCCATAATGTTTGTCCTTGACATTGCCAATATATAACTTCCATAGTATCTACATGATTGCCAAATGTTCCTGTACTACTTGCTAAGTTCATATACATATGCGCATACTTTTGTTCTAATTGTTCCAATACTTTCATAACTGATGGCATTAGATGAGCACTAAACGAAACATAAAATCCTGGTTCTTTCATTTTTAGTTCTAGTTTATTATTGATAGTATGATCTAAATTATCTATTGCTTCTGCCCAAGTTGGAGTATTTAAATTAAATTCTGTTTTAACAGATACATTAGACATATTGTAGCTCCGTAAAATTATGTTCTTTTTTAAACTTAATTATGTTTGTAAATTTATCAAATAGTATATCGCCTTTGTGTGATATGATAAAGATATTTTCTTTGTCTAGTTTCTTAACTATCTTAAAGAAGTCATCTGTACCTTGACCATCTAAACTACTATCAAATATTTCATCAAGTACCATTAAGTTTGTATTAGCACTGTTCTTCATCTTTGCGATAGCACGCCAAGTAAATACTAACGCCAAATCTATTCTCATTTTTTCACCCTCACTAAAACTATTATAATCAAAAATATCTCTATGTCTGCTCTTAACAGTTTCTTTAAATTCTTCGTCTAAATGAAAGTTAACAAAGAAGTCCATAGATTGTAAGTGTTGATTTATAAGTTGATTCATAATAGGTAAATACTTTTTGATTATCTTTGCCTTAGCGCCTTTGTCACCCAGTATCTCTCTTATAACATCAATATATTTTTTGTCTTCTACTATTGTCTGTAATTCTATTTTTGTTTTTTCTAATTGTTTTTTAAGTTCTACTAATTGACCTTCAACATCTTTACTGTCTTCATCTTTGCCTTCTAATAATAATATTTCATTGTGTAAACTGTCACTAAATTTCTTTATCTCATCTATTGAAGTATTGAGTTTTGACATTTCTATATTAATATCATACATCTTTTCTGATATTTTATTTAAGTCTGTAATTTGATTTTCTACTTTAGATAGTTCTGATACTAAATCTTTCATACCATCATTTAAAGTCACTATCTTTTTCTTTTCATAATCAATTTTAGTATCTCTAAAATCATCTTGTATTTTTTGTGTACAAGTTGGACAGTTATCATTTTCTTCAAAAAATTTTAAATTCTTTTCATGTGTTTGTAGATTTTGTTCAATCTTTGTTTCTAGCTTTTCTAGTTGTTTTTGTTTTGTTTCAATATTGTTTTTATCTTTAACACTTTCATTTAGTTGTTTATAGTCTGTATCTAACTTTTGTATTTTTCTTAAATACTGTTCTTTAGCATCTGTGTTTTGTTGTAGTTTATGTTTCTTAACATCAATGTCGCTTGTACTTCTATTTTTTAAATCATCAAAATGTTTTGTTTCTAGTTCGTACTTTGATTCTATTAAATCACATTGGTGTCTAGCTTCTGTAATTTTTTTAGATAAATCAGTTTGTTGATTTCTAGTAAGTATATCCATGTGAGATAATACTCTTATGTCTAATATTTCTTCTACAACCTCTCGTCTATGTCTAGGTCTCATCTGCATAAATGGTTGATAAGATGATGAACCAAGTACAGCTATTTGTTTGAATGCTCTATAATTTAATCTTAATATTTGATCTTCTAATACATTTTGATAATCTACACTAGAGGCGTCTTGGTTTTGTAATACACCATCACAATAGATTTCAAATATAGCTGGTTTGATACCTCTTATAACTTTATAGTTTTTTGTACCTACTTGAAATTCAGCTTCAACAATCGTATCACCATTATTGATAGTATTAACAATCTGTTCTTTTTTGATATTTCTAAATGGTCTATTAAATAACGCAAAACACAAACCATCTAACATAGTTGATTTACCAGAGCCATTAGCACCAATCATCAATGTCATTTGTGATTTCTTTAAATCTATCTCAACAAAAGTATTACCTGTTGATAGAAAGTTTTTCCATTTTATTTTCTTAAAAATAATCATATGGTAATTTATCTCTATTAGCTATTTCCATATTACCTGATACACTTATTCGTGTACAATCTGATCTAAATGGTATAACCCAATGTTGTAATAATGCTGGAAAAATAATAAAATCTCCTGTTTGTGGACTAACAGTATAGCCAGTTGTGGCCCAACGAGGTCTGGCTTGCTGTGAATATTCAAACATTAACTCACCAGGACCTACTGTCGTTCCGTTAAAATTTTTTTGTTCTTCCCTTAATATTTTTGGTACATCTAAAAACAATACAAACGAATAGTCGCCACCATGTGTATGAATAGGATTGAAGTCACCTGGCTTCATATAGTTTATCCATAAATCAATAGAACGCATTTGTACATCTAAATTTTCTATCTTATGAAATTGACAATGACCATCTCTATACGCTTGCATATATGGTGTCATTCTATGATAAAAGTTTTCTTCGGTATCTCTATCAAACTTATATGTATCAATACCTATACTAGCTAACTTATGATTATATTTGTTCTTTAATTTAGAACCAGCTAATAGTAAATCATCTATAATGCTTTGTTCGCATTTAGTCTTCATTACATAAGGACCAAAATTTAGTTGTTGTACTTCCATTATCTTTCTATCGCATCTATAAATAGTTCTTTAACTACTTTTTTCAATTTGTTTTTATCTAAATCTGTATCTATTTGTTCAACATAATTACCTAAAAATGTAAGTGTGTCTTCACCTTGTTCTAGTATGTTTTCTTTTACACTAGCTGTTATATCTGTATTTAAATCTTCTATAATATTAACTTCATGTGCGTTAACAGTATTATGTAATCTATCAATTAACTTATTAAACATATCTTCATTTGTTTTGTTTGTGACAAATACTTTAACAAAGGTATCTTCAAATTGTGTTAAGTCTTTTTTAGCATAATCATAATCTTTATCATTGTAAATTAGTTTCTTATGTATTCTTATAGGATTTGGTATTCTTTGTAGTTCTCTTGTTTCTGTATCAAATATATGAAAACCTTTTGGACATTTATAATCTGACCAAGTAATTTCGTATTGTGTACCAAGATAGTATATTTGACCATCATCAGACTTTTTATGAAAGTGACCTGACATAACTTTTTCGAATCTTTTAAACATAGACTTGTCTTGTCCATGATTATTGTAAGCGCCATTATGCATTTCAAATCCCTTTATCTCTAAATGACCCATAGCAATTTGTGCTCTACTATTTTCTATTTCTTTTAAAGAGTGTTCGTAATTTTCATCACATATCCAAGGTATGAATAATATATCTAATCCACCAAGATTTACAGTTGTTGCTTTATCATAAATCCATGGCTCATGTTTACCATCATAAGTCGTACACAATTCTGTAATCGCATTTACTTCGTTTGTGTTTTTATAATAGGTGTCGTGGTTTCCTAATATGATATGTGTATCTATTCCTTCTTCCCACAATCGTTTCATAAACTTTTGTCTAAAGGTATGTGCTGTTTTAAAGTTGATAAATTTTCTTCTATCAACAACATCACCTAAATGTACAAATGTTGTTATATTGTGTTCTTTAAGATAAGGAAAAAATATCTCATCATAGAAACGCATAAAGTAGTCCAGAAATGCTGAACTGTCATTTCTCGCACCAAAGTGCGTATCATTCAATAACGCAATTTTCATAATTAAGCAAAAAAGTGTAGAGTAGTTGATTTAGCTTTCTTTTTCTTTTTAGTTTTAGGCTTTGTCTTTTTTACAGGTTCTTCCATTCGTATGTTTTTTTGTAAAAATTCTCTAAACTGATTTTTAAATTCACCATCTTCGCCAGGTTGTAAAGTCATATCATCATAATTGTTATCCATAATTAGTTTATGTTTGATGATAGTTTGTTTCTTTTCTTTCTGTATTCTTCTTACAAAGGCGTAATAAATTATTTGTGTAAAATAAGCGAAAGGATTAGATGACTTAGCTGGATTGAAATTGTCCAAATACTGTAAACAATTTTCTATACCATCACTAACCATATCGTCCCTAAATGTATAGTTGATAAAATTAGGTCTATACGATAAGTGATTTGCTATCTTTAAAAAACAACTACCAATGTAATCTGTGACTGGTGGTTTTTCCGAGTTATCTTTCTTCGCTTTATCTACTGCTTTCTTATAGGCTTTCATCGCCTCTAAAAATTCTTTGTTATTAACGTAATGTTCTTTTTTTGCTGCCATAATTATAATATACTACATCTTGTGCTAAAAGTCAACCGTCATACTAGGATTAATGTCAAATATATTCAGATTAATACTTATAGCTGTTTTTCTATTTTTTGATTGTAATTGAGGTGACCTGTGTGGTGTTAACGAATTGAATAATATAATATCACCTTCTTTTGCCTTTACATTGATTCTCTTATTTTCGTATATATCGTAAAATTCTGTAAGACCCTCATTGTTAGTCATTTCTAATAAATAAACACCTAATAAATTAGCGTTATTATGATAGTGCCATTCGTGTTTATCATTTTCATAATATTGTTGATACCACATATTAGAAACTTGTATATCTTGTACCTTATATAACTCTCTTATATCTTCAAAAAATGTCGTTTCATTTTTGATTAATTTGTAATACTCTCTGTCCATAGGATGCGTTTCTAGCATATAATCAGTCGCCGTCACAGCATAATTATTTTTACTAATAGAAAACTTATTAGAGTTGTCAATATAAGACAGTATTTTATCTTTGATTTTATTGTGATTTTGTAAGGAATATACTAAAATATTATTATCAAACTTTTTAAATTTGTTCATCATCATAACATTGACTTTTTCATTTTTTCGTATATAATAGAGCGTGTAGAGCGATGATAGAGGATACTAGAGTCTAGTGTATAGTATCATCAAAGTCATCAGCTAAATCATCAAATTCTTCTTCATCAAATATCTGGTTGACCTTATCATTTTCTTTATTGGAGAACCTGACTCTTTCAAAGTCTTTCTTCTCCGGCACTTTCACTTCTTTGTCATAACTCAATGCTACATGGTGATATGATTTTGTCATATCGGTATTGGCATTTGTTATAGTTAGTATTTTATCTTTTGGAATAGATATAATATGATCTAGTGTGTAAGGTGTCCATTTAATTAAAGCTACATAGTCTTTAAATCCACCAGGCGTAAGTTGTGGAACATACTTGACATGCAAGGGTCTTTCTAATCTCAATAACGGCGATTTCTCTTGTAGTTGTTCTTTAGGAAAAGAACATACTATATCATCACCATTAACTAACTTAACTATTTTTATAGGTTGAGTAGTCATATAACTATTTAGTCAATTCAACATTGTGAATTTCGTAAGTAAAATCCTCACTATTATATATGCTTATTCTATCTTTAAAGTGCTGTAGCGTATAATTTATTTTGTCTTTGTAAGTTATATCATCAGCTATGTCATATAGAGTAGCCATAGAGTTATTATCTTTAAGTCGTAATCCACGACCAATACTTTGTAAATTTCTTATCCGTGACTTGCTAGGACTAGCAAAAATAATGTTATGCAAGTTCCGTATATTAATGCCCGTAGAGAAAGTCCCATAACTTGCAACGATAATAGCGTTGTCAGACTTCTCTGTAATTTCTCTAATCTTTTCTCGTTCATCAGTTTCTACTCCACCATGTACATAAAAGACATTTTTATCGGTAGCCTTTTCTTGTATCATTTCTAATAATTTTTTACCGTGCTTTTCTACATATTGAAACAAGCATAATGTATTACCATTTAAAGAAGACGCTAGATTTCTTATATACTTATTTCTCTTTTCATTAGACACCAAGTAGTCCATTTCTTCCTGGTATGTCTTGTCTTTCATAAAACTACGAGCTGTTTGATCGTGTTGTAATACTAAACACATAATTTTTAAATCTGCTAGTTGTTTCTTTTCTTGTAGTTCACTTGTTGATACTACTTTGTTTACACTTCCAAATAAACCCTCTAATACTAATTTGTGTGTTTTAGTTCCGTCAAGTGTTCCTGTCAAACCGACTCGGTATTTACATTTTTCTAACTTCGTCATTAGTTTAGTTAATGACATAGCTTTAAAGAGATGAGCTTCATCTCCTATAATCATACCAAATTGTTCAAACCATTTCTTAGGTAAATTATAGATTGATTGCCAAGTAGATATAACTACTCTTTTATTAGTTTCTTTTTCATGGCCAGAATATATCCTATGTACATTTCTTTCACTATTATAACCATAGTCTTTAAAGTCTTTAAATAACTGCTCTACAAGCGATGTAGTGGGCACTATAATGAGTATCTTATCGTTTTTAGTATCTTTAAGTCGTAATAGATTAAATATCAACATAAGATAGACTATGAGAGATTTGCCGCTAGCTGTCGGTGACACTAGCAAACATCTATTCTTTTGTACAGAATACTTAAATGCTTCTTTTTGATAATCTCTTACTTCAAAAGGTAATTTAAGTGCTTTGATTAAATCATCTATTTTCTTATCATCAACTTTAACATCAGCCATTTTAGTACCATCAACAACTTGAACATCATTGTCTTTACACCATTGTACTATGTACGGATATAAACCAGCATATATCTGTCCAGTGGCGTATGAGAATAATCTTATTTTACCGTCCCAAACTCTATTACGGTATTGTGGCATAAACTTATACCCTGGTACTTCAAAGGTAAAGTGTTGACCAAGTTCTCGTCTAATATCAGCGTCAGCTTCTATCTTTAGATATACTTCGTTCTTCTTGTCTATGATAATATAACGAGTGATTGACATTGTTTAGATAGCGCCACTAGTAAACTTTCGCCAATCAATAGCATTCTTTATTTGAAAACCACGATTAGATAATTGTCTAAGCGTTCTGTCTAAAAAATCTACTGTTGTTTGTAAGTAATCTACTTTTTGTTTAAGTTTTGATAACTCCATATCCGAATCTAAATATTTGTCAATATCTGTTTTAAGTAGTTTAAAACTAAATGGTTTTTTAGCATAAACACTTGGATCAGCTTTACCAGTATAGTATTCCCACTTTTCTCTTTTTAGTATATTATATTCAGTATCAGTACGACTTAACATTAACTTATATGTTGTCAAATGTTTTAAGTAAGTGTTATATATTTGTGGTGTTTTTAATGATTCTAAATCTAATTCAGTATCATTTATTTTAAGGTCTTTTGAGGCCTGTATTTGTAGTTCTTCTAATGTCATAATATTTCAAAGTTGTATGCCAATGATATTTTTTGTTTGTTTGTTTTGTTTTGCTGTACTCCGTGTTTCACATTGGACTTGAACATAACCAAAGTTCCAGCTTCTGGTTGAATACTCATTGTTGAATATGTATAAGGGTTGTCTTTATCAAACATACTCTTTACACCTTTTGGTTCAGGCGAATAGAATATTACATTACCTGTACCTTCTGGCGCAGTTAGATAATATATTACAGATATATCCGAATCATCTATATGGTCGTGTACTTCTTGGTAATCATATTTTTCATAAACATTAAACCAACCAAATACTTTTGTTTTAAATGGCTTTTGTTTATAACCTATCATATCAGCATATTGTTGTACTTCACTTATAATCCAATCATTAAGAGATTTAAATTTTACATTGGTTGCTAAATTATATGTACCACAAGTATTATAAACATCACTATGCCAATTTTTGCCACCTTGACTAGTTGTTTCTTGTACACTAATACATTCATCAACTAATAATTTTTCTATTTGATTGTGATTTGGATTTTTACTTGTACTAATCACTGTAGGAAATAATGTAAGAGTTTTCATAATACTATTTATCAAGCAAAAAATACTGCCTGACTTAATCTAAATTGATTGAAATTTTTATCATTGTTTACAGCGCAACCATGTAATAGTTTTTTTGCGTTAAATAATATCGCAGTATTAAATGGTGTATCTATATGCTTTAATAGCTTAAAATTTTTCTTAGGTTGCCACGGAGCTATATGTTCATGTACCTCTGTTAGATATTTGGTTTCACCTTCATAAAAATTTAACCCATTGTCTCCATTATCATTATTTAAATAAACAAGTAATGTATACCCATCATCATAATGAGGCCACCAATAGTTTTCTTTATAATTATTAAAGTCACTAAAAAACCATTTTTGCATATTGGTTATAACATTACTATCAAAATTTGTACATTTTTGTTTAGTAAAATTTTCAAAGTATCGTATCATATTTGTTAATCTATCACTATGACCAATATGTCGGTAATCTAAAAAATGTTTACCATTAAAAGTATTTTTACTCTCATTGTTCTTGTGTAAATTTAATTGACTGTTTATTAATTGTTCGTATAATACACTAGGTTGTTTGTAAAAGTTTAAAAATACATGAGCAACTTCATTACCTACTGGTATATCTATTCTTTGATTTATATTAAACATTAATAAGTTGCTGTTATAGACCTTTTGGGTTGATAAGATATATTAATAATTACTCTAACCTTTTCATCTGTTTGAGATACAGCTCTATGTTGTCCACCATCAAATATTAATACACTATTTTTTATAGATGGTATTTTAATCTTTTCATCTAACAATGTATAACCATCATTTGTATTTACATAATAAATCGCTACCTTATGATTTATAAAATGATCTCTATGTGGTTCAGAAAATATAGGTTGTGGATTTCTTAAATACAAATTTGCTCTAACTCTTAACAAATCCATATCTTCCATATCTTCTTTTTCTAATCTAGCTAGTATCGTATTATTAATACCTTTAAAGTATTCATCTTCTTTCATACCTATATGGTCATAAAAAACATGCGTAAAAAAAGGCATTTGTGAATCTTTATTATCCGTAGGGTGTGGCATATAAAACCACGGAAACATAGGAGCTGGATCAATAGGTTTTGGTGGATTAATCATCACACTTTCTATTTCATCAGCTTGTTTTTGTGGTAAGTAGTTTTTTATTATTTTATAACTCATAAATTCAAATTATTGTTAAATTTAAAATCACTATTAAATGATATTATAGTTTTTCTTTTGCCTGTATTCTTTTTACTTCTATGTAGTACACTTGCTGGAAAAGTCAATAGTGAGCCTTCTCTAACTTCTAAATCTAGTATCTTTTTATTATGGTTATCATATAATTGTGTAGCAAAATTTGTATCTGGTAATTCTAAAAAATATATATTAGTATAATTGGCACCATTATGATTATGCCAACAATGTTCATCACCTTTTTCATATTGTTGAAACCAACCATTAGTAATATCATAATCGTCAGCGTGTAAATAGTTTGCTAGTTTTTTATATGGTATAGGTAATATGTATTCTAAAAAATAGTTATAGTATGCTGAGTTTTGTTTTACAAATATACCTTGGTTTTCATACCAATCGGTATTAGAAACATTATCAAATGAGTTTTTAGGTAATTGTGCTATTAAATCTAATAGATTTTTTTTGTGAGATAAATGATCTGATATATCATTTATAAAGATTTCATAATTTAAACCATCAATTTTCATATAAAAATATTATATATTATGTTGTTGTCACTGTCGTAGAGCTTCCACCTGTTGTTGCGAAATCATATATTTCGTAATTAAAAGATACAGTTGCTGTTAGATAATCTACATCAGCTGCTTGTTGATTATAACTTAATCCTGTCAATCCAGTAGGAAACATATTTCTAAATCTAACTTCACAAACTGAATTGTTTTTATTTGATAATACAGATAAGGTAGCATCTGAATATATACCACCAGTTTGTGCTGCTCCATATTTTACTTTACCTATTTCTGTACTTACTTGAGCGTTTTTAGTAGGAAATCTATCATTACCAGATGTCATTAAGTTTTGAAATTCTGAATGGTCTCTAGGAAAACCTAAACCAACTAACCAACCATGTATCTCTTGGAAGTTTTCTAAATTCTCATCTACCATAAAAGTCATTTGTAATGGCTCGTAAGTTAGCTTGTCGCCAGGCACTGGAATATCTTTTAGAGGTGTAGGTTGTACCATTTCGCCCCCTAATGTAATACCAGGTATATTTACCGCTGTACAAAAGTATTCTACTTTAGGAAGTTTTACTATATTAAACTTAAACTGCGTTGGTGACGCATAGTCTAGTTTTGTAGGTTGGCGTGACAATGTGTTTACAACAGTCATAATACTATTTATCCGTTTGTTTATCTACTTCTTCCCAATCTTTTTCAGTAGCTAATTGTTCTAATTCTTTCTCTTTTTGAGTAAGTACCTTTTTCTTTTCTTGTACTTTCTTTATTTCTTCTTCAATAAATTCTAATCTATTTTTCTTTTCAGGTAATAATAACAATGCCACTGTTAGTAAACCAACAGTGATTGAAAAAATCCAAAGATATTGTTTGAGTAAGTCCTTCATACTAGTATTTATAAGCTTAAAAAGGGCAAAAAAAGAGGCGCCGAAGCGCCTCTTTTTAGATATTTGATAAACAAATATTACATTAAGTTCGCAACTTGGACTCTTCTGTAGTATCTGTTAGCGTTAGCTGAACCAGCATTGTTCACTGCAGATACTGCACCTGAAGCGGCACCTGTTTCTGCGAATGGGTTTGCTACTAGACCGTATCTAGTTTTGAAACCAATTTTTGGTTGGAACGTATCTTGGCCAACTGCTCTAACCATTTGTAGAGGTACATATGGACAATAGAATAAACCAGCGTCATATGGTGATGTACCTTTGTATCCTACTACGAAATACTGCTTAGCAGCAGAGTTCGCACTGTATGGATCAATGTACACTTTAAATCTACCGTTAAGAACACCAGCAAAAGTATTACCAGTATCGTCAACGCTTAGGTTATTGTTAAGAGCAGGAGCGTAATCTAATACGCCAGCCATTTGTAATGCAGATGCAACATCTGAAGAAGTAATAAGGATATTTCCTTTTCCTCTTCTTGTTCTTTGTGCAATAGTGTTAGCTTCTCTCTCAACTTGGAACATAAGACCTTTGAATCTCTCAACTGACCATCTACCATTTGAATCTGTATCTAAATCAAAGATACCTTCAGTAGTTGTGTTGATTGAACCAGAGTTAGCAGATGCTCCTTTTTCAGCATTGATGTAGATAGTTCTTACAACTTCTCTGTTGATTTCCGCAAGGATCTCAGCAGATAAAATGTTTGCAAGTTCTGTCTCAGCATCTAAACCGTGGATTGCTTTTAAATCTTGAGCAAGTTCCATAGTGTATTCTGCTTTAAGAGCTCTTGATCTAGCAGTCACAGTAGATTTCTCTATTGAGAACGCCATTTCAGCAAAACTGTTTGCGTCAGCATCACCTAATGCTTCAGCAGTTCCAGTAGTCATACCCTCAGATTTTCTAAAAGCGGTAGCTGGGCTATCGTTTAGAACTGCAGGGTTTGAACCAGTGTGTCCACCCGCAGATTGACCTTCAGTTGAATCACCAGCAGCATTTCTACCAGAGAAATCAGTATCTGCTTCATCAAACATAGCTTCTGCGCCAGTTGCTGAAGTGTATCTACTTCTCATAGCAAAAATAAGACCAGTTGGACCAGTCATTGGTTGTACGCCAGCAATATCGTAAGCGATAAGGTTTGGCATAGCTCTTCTTACTAATGAAATTAAAATTGGATCCCAATTTGCTGTTCCACCAGTGTTGTTAGTAGGAGCTGCTTCTGTCATAAAAGCTGCGTCCTCTTTTTGTGCTCTTTCTTGGTTTTCCAAGATAGTAGCTGTAACGGCTCGTCTGTAAGAATCCGTGATCTTTGGAAGATCAGAGTGTTCCAAGACAGGCTGCCATTTTTTTTCGTAAGTTTCAGATAAATACATTGTATTTTTCTCCCTCTATATTATTACTTGACAATCTTTATGTCTTTTGTTTTACTTATAGCGGCGGTATAAGCAGCCATACTGTTAGACAGATCTGCTGGATCAACTGATTCAGCTCCACCTGCTACCGCTACATCATCTATATCAGAAGAGGATTCTTCTTTTTTACCAAAGTAAGACTCTTTAAGAGTTTTTACTTTAGTTCTAAAATCTTCCTCGTTTGAATACTCAACTTCTTCTGCAAGTTTGTTAAATTTCTCAGCTTCAACAGCAGTTAAATCTTCTGAAGATTTCACTATGATTTCTTCTTTCTTTAACTCGCCATTGTTTTTGTTTAATTCAACATTCTTTTCTATTTGTTCGTTAAGTTTTTTCTCAAGGTTTTCAATTTTAGTTGCTTGGTCCTCTAGCACATCATATTTTTCATCTGGAACATCTATGTAGTGGTCTTCAAATAACTTTTTAAGTCCACCGATAAAGTCCTCAGCAATTTCACCTTTGATACCACGCTCTATTGCTAGTTTATTATCTTGCATCCATTCCTCAACAACATAGTTCAGGTATGAATCCACTTTTTCAACTAACTCAGATTTCGTAGTTTCAACTTCTTCTTTTAATTTCTCAGCGTAAGTAGCTGTCATTTTCTCTTTAGCTTCGTTAACTTTTGATTTAACTGCTGCTTCAAAGATAGTAGCTGCTTTTGATTTGAAATCTTCAGATAAGTCTTCATCTTTAGTCAAAGCTTCAACGTCCGCAGATACGTCAATAGTGTCTTCATCAGACTCTTCTTTCATATCTTTTTTCTTTTCGTCTTCGTGTGACATCTCTTTTTTGTCTTGCGATTTTTTAAGAGCGTCTAGAGCTGCTTTTGGCATCTCACCTTCTTTAACTTCCGATTTCTTCTCATCTGCCGTTTCTTCTTCCTCTTTAAGCTTAGGCATAGCGTCTGCTGCACCTTGATTAGCTTGTTGAGCATCTCCAGAAACTTGACTCATTTTCTTTGTGGCGTCAGGATTGCTGTCCGTAGGTTTAACTACAGCTGCGCCTAAATCTTCTGCATCGTTTTTCAGATGAGTAGGTTCAGCCGCTACAGCATTCTTTTTAGGAGCGTCAGCTTGAGGGTTAACTGCTTCGTTAACTTCCTTTTCAGCTTGTGCCTCTACCGCCTCAATTTTCTTTTCTGTTTCGGCCATTAGAAATCTCCTTTTTGATTTATTAAGCTTAATAAATTTCCTTTGTATTGGATATTTATAAGATTACAGTTTTGTAAGAAATGATTTGAACACATCTAGTTTCTTTTCTTCTAGTACTGTTCTCTTTGCCTCTTGGATTTGTCGTTTCCAAGCCTCAATATCTACTTGTTTTAAGACACCATTGTCCCAAACCCACTCTCTACTCTCCATAATACCCTCAACGAAGGCGTCTGGCGCAGATGGATCTGCAACTATATCTGCCGCTGTGGCTAGATAAAAGTCATCTTTTACAAAATTAATTCCATTTCTATTCATTATTGACCCCATACCACGAGAAGAAACTCCTAATTGAGCGCCCTCATCTATAAGACCTTTTACGATCTTACCGTATGGTGTGTCCATAATTTTTGCTTCACCAATAAAATTATCGCCGTCTGGTGTTAATGATTTCACCATATGACAAACTCTTTCCAAGTTTACTGTCGGTCCGTCAGGGTGTCCTAACTCGCCAAAAGCCCTATTTTTATTGATAAATTCTTTAGTATATCTGTTCACTTCTCTAACCAAGATTTCTCTCGGATAGACTCTTCCATTTCTATTTTTGATATTTGATTGTAAGAATACGCCTTTGATTTTGTATTCTTTCTTGCCGTTTACTTCTTCAGTAATATATTCGGCATTTGCAACTTCTTCTGAAATTAGTTTCATAAATTCTCTCTCTTTGTCCTAATATTTATAACTTTTTTTACCTAAACTCTATAATTATTGTGTAATTATCACCAGTGACAAAATTCTTTGTTGATAGTAAAACATCACCAGTAGGAGTACCAGCATTGTTTATAATCTCTGCACCGTTAGTTCTTAAATCCCAATAACCATTACCACCTAAGTGTAAAGCAGTAGCGTTTGTAGTACCATCCCATATTAATTCAACACCTGCCTTAGGGTTATTAGTGTTTATAGAGTAAAAAATCTTTGATATTTTTCTATTACCATCTTCAGTCATAAAAGTTAGTTCTGAAGCGTCAACTTTTTTTACTAAAGTTTCGCCAGTTCCATCAGAGAAATTTGTAAGTTTCGCTACAAATTTGACACCTGAAGTATCTGATATTGTTTGTGATGTGACTGTATCTGCCATTAGTTATATCCCATTTCTTTATGTGCCTCTATTACGACATTATACTTTGTCACATTAGAATCACTGGATAGAAGTATATCTCCTATCGCATCTTTTATTTTTTCTTCAGTAGGTTTAAGTCCGTAGTTTCCACGACCCTCTAACTCTACTTTTTTTTCTGTGTCGTTTTTAAAGAACACAGTAATCTTTCCTGTACCTTGTATCTCATAAACAATATTTGCTACGGATACTTTAGGTTCCGAACTTGCCTTATTTGAGTTTTCAACATCAACTAAAGTTTGTTCTTCTTCGTTCCCGATACCATTTGAGTTAACAATGATATGAAAATCATTATCAACTAACTTTGTAGTTGATATAGTCATAATTAACTTCTCGGTGATCCAATTGCACTAGCTTTTGAAGTTGGACAAGTAATTTTTTCAGCAGGGTGTTTTTCAATGATAACTGTATCACCATCTTCTAAATACACTTGGCCAATTCCTGTACTACCATTTGATTCTTCAAGTACAGCAGTTGTGTCAGCAGTTGCAGTAATTCTGACATACTGTGCTCTACCAAAATCATTGTCAGATGCATTTGTGACAACATCACCTTTAACTATGAATGTTTGTGCCATTTTATTTTTCTCCTAATTGTTCTATTAATTCTTTATCAAAATAATCATAAAATTTTTGTTTGTTAATATTATGAAATTCTGATACTTTATTTACAGAATTTTCAAACTTTTCAATAATACTTCCAGTTTCTTTTTCAATCAACTTTATAACATCACCAACTGCTTCTTTCATCAACGGTGATAAGTCATTGAAACTTTTTGAATCTATAATTAGATTCTCTTTAACTATCTTACTGACTTGCATCCTCAGTTTCCCCTGGAGTTAAGTCTATTTGTGCTTCACCATCTTGGCCTGGATTAGAAACGCTTCCATCTTGGTTAAAAGTTCCTGGATCAGCTATTGTTGGTTTTGGGTCGCTATGTGGTTCTACTTCAAGTTCTCCATTAAACAAATTACCAGCAACTTCTTTTCTTTGACCATCTAACGAATTACCCACTTTAGCTCTTAACGCATCTTTAAATGCATCTCCAGCAGCAGCGTTATCGCCATTCGCTATTTGATCTATAAAGTTTTTTACTTCTTCACTCATTTTTTTTCTCCTATACTATGTCGTCACCATCAGTGACTTGAGCCATTGGGTCTTGGATAACTTTAGATTTAATTTCTTTTCTAATTTGTTTATCCATATCTTCAATTTCTCTTTCATTTTGTTTTAATACATTCTTTCTAACATACTCAACTGAGAAGAATTTACCTATGTGTTCTCTCATCTCATTTGCTAATGCTAGTCTTTCTCTCATCAGTTCAGTTTGTTTTAATTCAGCAAAATGACCATCTTGTAAAAAGTCATACTGTAAACAATCTCTAACTGTATACCAATCTCCTTCAGCAATAACACCTTTTAAAACTAATTGTGTTCTTAAAATATCATTGAAAAGTTCAGTAAATTTCTTTCTTAATCTTTGAACAAACTTGGTAAATTTTAATTCATCTCTAGTAATTTCACTAGCTCTACCTAAATTAAAACCTTGACTTGCTTCCAATCTACTAGTTGGTACATTCAAAGAACGATATAACTTAGCTCTAAAATATTCTATATCAGATATTTCGCCTAAATTTTGACCGCCAGGCAAAGTAGTAATATCAGTACCTCTTCCACCCTCTCTACTTGGTAGCCAGAAGTCTTCCAACATTGACATATAATTTCTGTCATCTTTTATTTCTCCTGTGTTAGCGTCATAAACAAGTTTATTTCTATATCTTGCCATCACATCTCTTAGGTATTGTTCAGCTTTTACTTTTGGTAGATTACCTACATCAATCTTAAATATTCTTCTTTCAGGTGCTCTAGCTATACGATAGATTACTGCTGAATCTTCAATCATTCTTAATTGATTAACAGGTTTAATCGCCTTATGTAAATAAGACAATACCATATTTTTGTTTTGATCAATTAAACCAGACGCACAAAAAGCAATTGTATCTGGCGCTATCTTAATACCAGATTGACCAGTTGTACCTGATAAACCTCTTTCATTGTATAAAAAGTATTCAATATATTCATCTACTACAGCCAAACTGTTTAGTGATGATGGCATTGGAGTGTCAGGTCTTTTCTTTCTAACTTCTCTAATCTTTTTGATCTTTCTAGGATCAATATATTTTAATTCTGTGATACCTTTTTTAGGACTTTCTCTATCAATAATCTTTTGAAAAAAGATTCTTCCATCTACATACCATCTTCTAAAAAGGTCATGTCCTTTTGTATTGAAATTCATTAACTTCAATACTTCTCTAAATTCGTCTTCTATTTTTGCTCTAACTTCTTTTCCATAAGGTAAGTCTGTTAGATTAATTCTTACTGCATCTTTCAATTCATTAGCGACAATAGCTTCATTGACAATATCTTCTATTGCCATGTCACATTCAGGGTGTAAAGCTATTTCTCTATATCTACGAACTAGGTCCTGCTCTGTCTTCGCAGTACCTTCCATGTCAAGGTATGATCCAAAGTGTCCTCCAGCATTGACCGTTTGTGTACCGTCATCTGCTTGAGCTGTTGTAAACGCTTGTTTTGGATCAGCTTGTTTCTTTAGTTTTGTTATTGAAAAGCCGAATAATTCTGCCATAATATCTCCTTGTACTACTACTTATAAGGGATTTAAAAGAGGGGCCGAAGCCCCTCTAGTATATCTAATTATTAAGTTGTAGTATTTGTTTCAAAATACTGGTACGCAAACTCAACAGAAAATGTTTCTATTTCAGTTTTTTGGTCAAAATCTAAGCCAATTTCGGCTAAAGATACTGGGTACGCACCTCTTAAAGTATAAGACTTAATTGTATTACCGTTTCTATCTAAATGATCAACGAATGCATCAACTTGATAGTCAACAGGATTTGTTAATCCTTCATTGTCAGTCATGTTGTTGATTCCGTTTTGCCATCTTTCAAATGCGTTTCTTAATTTGAAATCTGTATCATTTAATACTGTGATAGACCAATTTGCTATTGTTCTATCGCCAGCGATTTTAACTGCTCTTCCTCTAAAGTTGACATCTATATTTTCAACTGTCATAGCAGGAATTGTTGTTGCTCTACATAAAAACGCTAGGTCTTCTATTTCTCCACCAACTTGGGCATAACCAGGAAAAGGCATTGTCACCTTAAACTGATTGGCACGAGCGCCACCGCCTGCAAGTTTAGCTTTGAAGTCATTAATGTTTGCCATTTTTTATTTCTCCTCTACTAATTAACCGCCAGCGACTTCTTCAAAAGCCACGCCAGTTCTTGTTGCGATGAATTGTAATGTAATAAAGTTGATTGATCTTGTCGGTTTAACAAAAATCTCAGCGATAAATTCATTTCTATCAATTACTTCACCTGTGTTGTTAGTTTCATCACACACTACTAAAAAGTCTGTGATACCTCTTCTGCCCTGTACTTCTCTTAGGAAAGGCTCAACGATATTTCTAAAGTTTGCTCTTGTAAATTCATCATTGAACTCAAAAAGTTGAAATTTAGAAGCTGTTGAGATAGCCTTTTCCAATGTAATGAATAATCTTCTTACATTGATTCTATCAAAAGCACTTGGAGAGCTTAATCCAGTTTTATCACCAAATAAGACTGTACCTTGTCCAGGGAAAGTAGCAACTGGGTTGACTCTCTTAGGATATAGTTGATCTCTTTGGGCTTTAGTTGGATTGTAAGCTAGTTTGACTGCGCCTCTTATGATACCTCTGTTGAAACCAGCAGGTGAGTACCAAGCGTCTGCAACCAAATCAGTTCTTGCTGCGAGACCAGCAATATCACCGTTTAATGGAACAAATCTGTAAACATCATTGTATCTGTCATAACAATATTTGTATCCACTATCAAATACAACATATGAACTTGATCTAACAGAATCAAAAAATCCTGTCACATTAGTTGTTTGTGTATTTGAGTTTGTGATATTAACTACATCTGATCTTTGTGGTGAAGCGAAAACAATTGCGTCTTTTCTTTCTTCAGCAATTGTAATCAAGTTGTCAACATGCGTTGCACTGCCACTTGGACCTGTAATGATTAATCCTACATCAACTGTTTCAGCATCTGAAAACTTTTCATAAGCTGTTTTTAGTTGACCAGCAGTCACAGTAGAGCCATCAGCTCCAGCAGTGAAACTTTCAGAAGTTGGAGTATTTACTGCAGTGAAAGTCACTCCAGTAGCGTTTGATCCCCAATTTGTTCCTGATGAGTTGTGGTCAGTCCAGTAAATGTATTGTGATTTATTTTTGATTACAGTTGGATAGTAGTTTGTGTCTCCTTGTGGAGTTTTTGCGTCAGCGGCTTTAGATACTTTAGAAAAAGTTTCAATAACTGCTCCTGGTGTACCTGAAATACCACCGTCTTCATCAATGACTACTACATGGATTTCATCGCCTGAGCCACTTCTATCTGAAGCCCATGCTGATGTTCCTGGAGCGCCATCTACTGTATCGTAATATCTCCATCTTCTTTTTATTCTTGCGTCATCTGCTATTGCCGTTTGAACACCACCTGATCCTCTAGGGTGTTGTACTAGACTTATTGAAGTTGCTGCGACTGCAGTCAATCTATACTTTTCGCCAGAAGTAAAATCTACTCCAGCGCCAGTTGTAGAGAACTCAATAATGTCACCTACATTTAAATATGTAGTTGCATCTGAATCCATAGTGATTGATGTATCGCCAACAGCGACATCAGCTTGATCTACTTGCTGTGATACTGTTGTTGTTGCTTCAAAAGCAGTTGCTGATGGACAAGTTGCAACAAGTAGGTTATTACCCCACGTTCCAGCAGTTTTTGCTGTGAAAGTTATTGCGTTTGCTTGACCAGTAGCATAGTTTTGTTCGTAATCGTCTATATTTTTGACTAAAATACTTGAACCTGAAGTATTTGCATTCGTCAAAGATGTATTTTGGGCTCGTACTACTCTTAATGCGTTAGAGTATTGTAAGAAGTTAGCAGCTGAGAAAAAATACTCAAAGTTTGTTGAGTCTGGTTTCCCAAATGTATCTACTAATTCTTGTTCACTAGAAATTGCTACGATTTCGTCAACTGGTCCTCTTGCGAATTGACCCGCAAAGGCTCCGATTGATGTTGATACCGCAGGAATAATTCTACTTAAATCTTTTTCCTGTACGAGAACGCCCGGTGATACTTGAAATGCCATAGGTTATTCTCCTCTTTAATTAGCTAATTATCATTTTTAATTTATCAAAATCCGTAAGTTTTCTTACGACCATATTCAAACTTTATCAGTATAGGTATTTATAATAACCAAAAAGTAGAGATTATTGTCCTTTTCTGACTACAGGATACCAACGAGTACCATACTCGTCAATAGTTTCTTCATTGGCTGGGTCACTATTGATACCATCATCTACAAATCCAAATGGTGCCATATCTTGTTCTATAAGATTTTGTTGTTCCATGTACATCTGATTTCGTATATTTGAATCAGATAATTCCTTAAAGTACGGCTGATTAGATAACCAACCAAATATGACTAAACACATAACCAAGTCATCATTACAACCTTCTTCAGCCATCCAACTATTACCCTTACGACTAAATGTTGATACTTCTTCTATTATAGAGAAGTCATTGACTTGTATCTTATCCCCCTCTATAAGCGTCTTAAAATTCGCACAACCGACCTTTTTTATCTGCTTTGTCATTCTTACCCCTAGTGATGTACCTCTACCTGAGAACATCGCTCCAAGTATTTGACCCGCTCTACCCTTTTGAGTAGTCATCAATATATTAGGATATTCTAACTCATAATGCATCGCCTCTGATATAGATTGACCTAGGTCATTGACTTCAATTAGTGTATGTGCTTCATTGTATGCTAATGCTGTTTGTGCTATTATGTTTGGAAATACAAATGGTTTGACTTCATTGTTTTTATAAGTCGCCACCACTTCATATGGAATCTTTTTACTGTCGTCTTTTGTGACATCTACAATTATAAATGCAGAGTAATCTCTACCTGTACCTCTGGCGACATCAACGCAACAAACATACATACGACCCTTTTCTGGCTTCTTAAACATCTTCAAACCATTCCTAGATTGTATTGGATCAAAATAAGGTAAATTTTTAATCTTCGCTGGTGAGATAAGAGTATCTACTGAACCTAAAAATTCACATTCAAACTCTTGTTGAAATTGTTCCTCACTAGTATTTCTAATGGTCATCTCTTTCCATTTTTCATCTCTACCAGGAACTTCTGACCAATGAACTTCTATTGGTATATAATCATTTCTTTTATTGATAGCATCAATCCATAATTTATAGTATTGATTCATACCATGAGGTGTAGATACAATAATCATTTTTGTCTTTGTACCAGATGAAATTGTAGGATAAACTGAACTAAAAAACATCTCTGCGATATTCGCTGGTACGAATGCAAACTCATCAAGGAAGATAATATTAAATGAACCACCCCGAATAGCTGAACTAGAAGTCGCAGCCGCTACAATGGTTGATTTATTTTCTAACTCTATATTACCTTTGTTCCAATTGATTACACCTTGTTGCATCCATTTAGGTAAATTCTCATAAGCAAGTTGTAGTCTTCCTAATATATCTCTAGCAGTTGTTGATTTGTTAGCCAATATTGCTATGTTTGAATTAGGATTAAATAAAGCATAATGTAAGAGATACGAAATAGTTGTTGTTGACTTACCAGATTGTCTAGGTAGTTTACAAATTGTAAATCTATTATCGTGTATTGTGTTTACAATATTTTTTTGAAAACCATACATCTTAAAAGGTACAAGACCTTCATCAAGCGATACAATTCTTACATAAGTTTCCATAAAGTAAACTGGATCACCAGCACACTTTTGATATTCTAATATTTGATCTTTAGTAAACTCTTGTGGTGTGTTTACTTTTTTAAGGTTTGGATTACCTAGATATTGGTCTTGTCCACTCATCTGCTATATCCTTTATCATTTTTTATAATAACCTCAATATGAGTATATCCAAGTTTGTTCGCTTGTGTCACTCTTTGACTACCTTTTAAAACACTATACTCTTTTTCAATATATGGTTGACCTGTTGCACCAAATCTATTCTTTTGTTTAGTATGTTTAAAGACTTCAATTGGATTATCCATAATATCTTTTATATTTTCAACACCGTCTGTTAATTTAGGGTTATACTTTTCGTAATAAGTATTATAAGTTAAATCACTTATCGCTAGTGTCGTCTTTTTTGGGTGTGATGTTTTTGCTTTCAAAATTTTCATTTTCTGTTTTATGCTCTACATTTGTTTCTACTGTCTTCTTACTTAACATCTTTTGTAATTCAGCGGTTGATCCTACAAACAATGCGTTTTTAATATTAGCATTTGCTGTCTTAGGCAATTCTTTTAAGTCTTTAAGTTTTTTTTGTAAGTCTTGTAATTTATCTACTGTTTGTCCTACTTGTCCTATCAATTGACCAGCAACTTCGTATGCTCTTGGGTGTTGTCCTTCTTTGGCTATATCTAATATACCTTCAATTGCTTCTTGTCCTCTTTCAATTAGATTGTAATAATTCTCTCTACTATATTTGTAATCATTATCAACATCTTCTTTTTTATCATCTTCGGTACGAGGTACCATAGGTTTAAATTCTTTTGCTTTGACTATTTCTTTTGTAGGCTCAGGAGTGTCAAGTCCTAAAATTTCATTTACCTTATCTTCTAATTTACTCATAATACTATTTATTAACTGTCATATTCAACCAGCCAGTTGCTATGTACTTCTCTTTGTTAGTAGATATTATACCTCTATGAGTATGTGTCCACTCTGCTGGCCACATAACTGTTAAACCTTTTTTAGCTTTAGTTTTAAAATTTTGATATAACCATTCTGTTCCGGCATCATCTACATCATTTAAGTATGTCATATAAACAATAACTCTACTTAACTCATCAAACATATAAGAGTTTCTTTCATAATGCCAACTTTTATATCCACCACCAATTGGATAATATTGTATGTTCATTGGTAATTTTAATTGTAAAGGCATATCACAGAACTCATATTTTTTTCTATATTGTTCTACACCTATTTTTATAACTTCTTCATAGTATCTTAATACAGATGGATTTTTAGAATATGTTGGAACAACAACGTCAACAGAATCTTTTATAGTCTTATCAACTCTAGTATATTTACCAGAACCGGTATAACCAAAGTCTTTTGTTTCTGTATTGTTTTTATGATACTCTATTAATGCTTCACAAATAGAGTCATCTTGGACTTGAAATGTATGTATAAAATTTTCCATAATATAATATAATCTATTTATTCGTCAGTATCTGTCTCAGGATTGTATTTCTTACCGTCTGTGTGAGCTGTTATTGTTGTTGTAAATCCAAAATCATCATCAGCATCAGCGCTAGTTGGATTTGGTATTGTTATAATTCTAGTTTCTCTTGCCTTAGCATTTACATCTGTGTCAGAGTACATATCAGCTTGTGTTTGTTTAATAACTCTTTGAGTATTCGCCGGACCAAATAAGTATGTCTTTGCTGTAAACCCTAAAGTATATACTACGGCTCTTCTTTGTGAGAAGTCACCACTATAACTATCTTCGTAATTAACACTATTTAAAACTATAGGAACATCTCTTTTGATATTTAATTCTGGTATCGCATTTACAGTCACAGTATAATCAGGTTGAAAGAAAGGTAAGATTTGTTCTATAATTTGTAATCCACCTTCAGCTGTTGCTGTGAAAGAATATAAGTTGTAAGATATATTATATGGTACAGGTGTATAATTAAAATTCATTATCTTTCCATCTGCGCCAGTCTTAACTGTTTTATATTTTTGTACTCTTGT
>Ga0222719_10001235_pt1 | contig 25101 bp, 38 predicted proteins | sample C33_34DmetaG_FD_165039 | JGI IMG/M metagenome (GOLD analysis project Ga0222719, IMG submission 165039) | Estuarine water microbial communities from San Francisco Bay, California, United States - C33_34D | ecosystem: Environmental > Aquatic > Marine > Unclassified | place: USA: California...
GCGGTTTCGCTTCAGCACCAGTTAAACAAGAAGGTGCGGGAGTAGTGTTTGATCAAGCAGGTGAAACTTTCACAGCAAGATACTCACACGAAACAATCGCTTTAGCATTCTCTATTACTGAGGAAGCGATCGAAGACAACCTGTACGACAGATTAGCTGCAAGATACACAAGAGCTCTTGCAAGATCTATGTCGAACACGAAGCAAGTTAAAGCAGCATCTGTGTTAAACAATGCACAGAGAGCATCTGGATTTAACGGTGGAGATGGCGTTTCACTAATTAACAACGCTCACCCGTTAGCAACAGGTGGTACGTTCTCAAACGTATTAGCTACTGCTGCCGACCTTAACGAAACTTCACTTGAGCAATCGTTAATCGATATCTCATCTTTTGTAGATGAAAGAGGATTAAAAATTGCGACTCAAGGTAGAAAAATGATAATTCCAAAAGAATTACAATTTACTGCTGAGAGAATTATGAAGTCTCCTCAAAGAGTCGGAACTGCTGATAACGATATCAACGCACTCGCTAATATGGGTATGGTACCAGAAGGTTACAGAGTTAATAACTTTTTAACTGACACGGATTCATATTTCCTTATTACTGATGCACCTAACGGTTTTAAACACTTCATTAGAAGTCCAATTAAAACTGCTATGGAAGGTGATTTCGATACAGGAAATGTTAGATTTAAAGCTAGAGAAAGATACTCTTTTGGATTCTCAGATCCAAGATGTGTCTTTGGTAACGGAAATCTACCAACTTAATAATTAATAATAAACATTAATTACTTTAAAGGGGCGGTGTTCACATCGCCCCTTTTTTTATGTATAATTTAAAGACCTAGAAATTAAATTAAATTAATTTTGTAGACTGGCTAGGCAGACGGTATAGAGACTACAAAATTTAACCGCTATACAGGAGAAACTATTATGGCAAACACTACTTTTTCAGGACCAGTATTATCAGACAATGGTTTTATTGTTCCAACTTACACATTAGCAACTTTACCTACAGCAACAGCAGGTTTATTAATCTATGTTTCTGACGCAACAGGTGCATCTTTAACAGGATCTCTTTGTTTTGGTAACGGTACTAACTTTGTAGATGTTACTACAGGTGCAGCAGTAGCGTAATAATAATAAACTAGTGGCTCCTTCGGGAGCCACAACTAAAGGAGAAAATTATGGGTGGAGGAAGTTTCACATCAGATCAGTCGGTAGCACATGCTACAGGTACTGCACAAATGGTTCCTACAACTAGAAGAGCTAGAGTTACATCTATTCAAGGTAAGGGAAACGCAAGTGGTTCTATTATTTTAAGAACAGGTGGAGCGACAGGAGATATTGTTGCTACATATTTATTTGGAACTGAAGGACTGTCTGAATATGTGCCAGGTTCTGGAATTTTATTCGTAAATGGTGTTCATGCAACTATTTCAGGAACTACTGGAGTAACAATTACATTTACGTAAGATGGATTACTACGCTGATTTAGGATTAGAGATAGAATCTTTTGCGAAAGGCGGTATGCCTTCTCGTAACAAAAAAAACTATCGTAGTACTAAATCAGGAGCAGGAATGACTACAGCCGGTGTTAAGGCTTATAGAAGACTTAATCCTGGATCTAAACTAAAAACAGCAGTTACAGGAAAAGTCAAAAAAGGAAGCAAAGCTTCAAAACGAAGAAAGTCTTATTGTGCTAGAAGTGCAGGACAAATGAGAATGCATAATGTCAATTGCAGTAAAACGCCAGATAAAAGAATATGTGCGGCAAGAAGACGTTGGAAGTGCTAGAAAAAGCATACTGGTTATTTCTAGATTCTATTGTCTATGTTATACTTTGGCTATTATTTTTTTTACTAATATTAGGAGTTTTTATAAGAACAATGATTGATCGTTTTATATATACATTTTGTGGTATAATGGATAATGCAACTTCTTGGATAGATAAGTTGTTTGCACCAAGATGTAAATGTAAAAAGAAAAAACAACGGAGATAAATATGATAGATAAAATCAAAAGTAAAGTTATGCATTACTGGTCAGATCACAAGGTTGAATGTCTTGTGGTTGCAGTTTTAATTGCAGTAATAATCATTAAATAATTTTTAGGTATTTTATGGAGTATGCTAGGATGGATTATAGATTCACAGCATTATTAATTATTGCTCTATGCCTCCTAGCATTTTGTGGGGGACCTAGTGTCCAATAAACCATTAAGAATATCAGAAGAGGCTGCCGTTCAAATGCCTATGAAAACAGTTGCAAGTTTAATAGGTTTAGTTGCAATCGGCACCTGGGCATACTTCGGTGTTATTGAAACGCAAAACACACATAATACAAGATTACAATTAATGGAATCTGATCTTGAAAAAAATACTGAGTTTAGAATTAAATGGCCAAGAGGATTAATGGGTTCATTACCTGCTGATTCTGAGCAGTTCATGCTTATCGAAGATCTGTATAAACAAGTAGAAAAAATGCAACAGACTCAAGAAATGAACATGACAAACAAGGTTAATATAGAATTTATTATGAAACAAATGGAAAAAGCATTGAGAGATATTGAAAAACTAAAAGATAAACAAAGGGAGTTTGCAAATGGAAACGGTAATTACTAGTGTCGTTGCTCTTTGTATGTTTATAGCAGGGGAGTTAAAAGAGCATAGAATACAACAATCAATGAGTGATTGTTTAAAAGGAAAACGTCTTGCAGAACGTAATCAAAATGTTAATGTTCAGTACATGTGTGGTAAGGTACAAGCAGAATTAGAAGACAATATTGATGGTTCTAAATCAATTAAAAAAATTATTACAGAAAAATGAAGAAAAATTGTAAACAATGTAAAAAAGAGTTTGAAGCTAAAGAAGAATTAGATTTATTCTGTAGCCAAGACTGTAAGGAAGAAGCTCTAGCTGATCTTGACAATGACAGCGATGAGTGTTTAAGCTGTCAATAATGAATCTTTCAAGAAATTTCTCCCTTCAGGAACTTATCAAGTCTGATACTGCAATACGTAAAGGTATCAATAACAATCCTAACTCAGGTCAAATAGAAAAACTAAAAGCACTTTGTGAAAATATTTTGCAACCTGTCAGGGACCATTTCGGAAGAGTAAAAGTGACATCAGGATTCCGTAGTGAAGATTTATGTCTTGCTATTGGATCAAGTCGAAACAGCCAGCATGCTAAAGCTGAGGCCGCAGACTTCGAATGTGTTGGAGTTGATAACGCTGAAGTTGCTGATTGGATTAAAATGAACCTTGAGACAGATCAGTTGATCCTCGAGTTCTACACGCCTGGCGAACCTAATTCGGGATGGATACACTGTAGTTGGATACCTGAAGGTAGACGTGAGCAATTTATGCACGCATACAAATCAGAAGGTAAAACAAAATACAAACCTATAATTGGTAAAGCAAAAGATATAATATAATGGTAATAGGAAGATCACAAATATCTAAACAAATAGATGGTAAATTAGGTGACCCAAAAAAGAAAAATAAAGAAAAAAAGAAGTCTCAAGTTAAGAAACCTAATCGCAAAAACGCTCTTTCAAGGACATTTACTGTTTAAGCCAAAAGTGGTACAATCAAATAAGTTGTACAACCGCAAAAAGGATAAGTATAAAACTTACAATGCGGCCGCTAAAATGGAGGAATAATGGCAAAAAAAATGAAAAAAGGAAAAGGTCCTTGTTGGGAAGGTTATGAAATGGTTGGAACTAAGATGAAGAATGGTAAAAAAGTACCTAACTGTGTTCCAATGAAAAAAAGAAGTTCAGGATCTCCTAAAATGGGTGAATACATTGGTTCTCATATTAAATCAGAAGTTGGAGAACAAATGGTTTCTAATAAATCTTACGAGAATTATTATAAAGATATTTTATAATGGATTACGCATCTAAATATTATAAGAACGCAAGTTCTGAAAACAAAAAGAAATTTAATAAGATAGTAAATGATTTAAGAACAGACATGTCTTTAGATTCTGCTGTTAGTGAAGGTTTAAGAAAAATAAGAGAAGAAATTAGAAATACATCTGGAGGAAAAAAATATAATACAGGTGGGGGTGTTCATTTAGACGATGATAGTACAGTACCATATAAACCAAAAACAAAAACAGGTCCAATTAAAGGTGGTAAAACTCCTGCAATACCTATTGATGATTTTATGAAATTTAAAAAATATGAAAAAAAAATAATAAAAAGTGCTTCTAAGGGAGGTATAATATTAACCAAGGATAATTACTATAAGGATATATTATAATGGCAAGTTCTGGGACTACAGCGTTTGATTTAAATATAGATGAAATTATAGATGAAGCTTATGAAAGATGTGGTTTATCTACAGATTCAGGGTATGATTTAAAAAGAGCTAGAAGAAATTTAAATATATTATTTTCTGAGTGGGGTAATCGTGGATTACATCTTTGGAAAGTAAAAAATAAATCACAAGAATTAACTGCAGGAACTTTTGAATATACTACACCGAGCGATTGTAGTGATGTGTTAGAAGCTTATATATCTACAACATCGGGAACTACTGCTGATACTCAAGACGTTTCTATAACTAAAATTGACAGATCTACTTACGCTGCATTACCTAATAAAGGTAATGTAGGTCAGCCCTCTCAATACTATGTGGAAAGACATATCACTCCTAAAATTTATTTATATCAAGCACCTAACAAAACAACATATACACATTTAAAATATTATTATATTGGAAGAATAGAAGATGCAGGAGGATATACAAATACTCCAGATGCTCCTTATAGATTTTTACCTTGTATGGTTGCAGGTCTTGCATATTATATTTCTTTTTTAAAAGCTGCAGATAGAACTCAAATGTTAAAAATGGCTTACGAAGATGAAATGAAAAGAGCATTAGATGAAGATGGTTCTAGAACTTCTTTATATATTTCGCCACAAACTTATTTTGGAGATGGAGTATAATGGGTAATTACGCATCAGGAAAAAATTCAAAAGCAATTTCTGATAGATCAGGTATGGCTTTTCCTTATCAAGAAATGGTAAGAGAATGGACTGGAGCGTTAGTTCACATATCAGAATTTGAATCTAAACAACCTCAAATAAGAAGAAAAACTATAAAATCAGATGCGATAGCACTACAAAATACTAGAAGTCAAGATTTTACATTACAATCAGGAGGTGCTAGATTTACAACAATAGACTTATCTTTACCAGGTGTTTTTAGTTTTGAATCTTCTGGAATGCAACCAGATAATTCTGCAGAACAAAACAGACAAAGACAATTAATAAGTACTACAGGTACTATAACAGTGAGTATTACATAATGGCTATAACACATTCAGATTTTTTAACACAAGTAAGAAACTATACTGAAGTAGATAGTAATGTTTTAACTGATTCTATTATTGATGGTTTTATTAGATCAACAGAGTTGAATGTTGCAGGCCAAGTAGATTATGATGATTTAAGAAAATACTCGACTTCTACATTTACATCAGGAAACAGATACGTTTCATTACCTGCAGATTGTATGATTATCAGATCAATACAAGTGATAAATGGTTCTGATAGAACTTTTTTAGAACGTAGAGACACTAGTTTTATATCTGAATACAACAGCGGTGGTACTACAGGGGAGCCTAAATTTTGGGCAAATTGGGATGATTTTAATGTACTAGTAGCACCAACTCCGAATTCAGCTTACACAATTCAAATTAATTTTATTAAAGATCCTCCACATTTTAATAGTTCAACAAACACTTTTTTGTCTACTTATCAAGAACCTATGTTATTACATGGTGTCTTAACAGAAGCTTTTTCTTATCTTAAAGGACCTCAGGATCTTTACACGTTGTATAAAAGCAAGTATGATGAAGAAATAAAGAATTTTGCCCTTCAACAAATGGGTAGAAGAAGACGAGGAGAATACGATAGTGGGGTACCTAGAGTTCAGATACCTTCACCATCACCATAAAATTATTAAGGAGAATAAACTATGGCAATAACAACAAACGCAATTTGTAATTCGTTTAAAAAACAATTACTTGGTGGCGAACATGATTTCGACACATCATCAGATACGTATAATTTAGCAATGTATACTTCAGTTGCAACATTAGGTGCGTCAACAACTAACTACGCAACAACAAACGAAGTTTCATCACCATCAGGATATTCTGCTGGTGGAAAAGCTTTAGTAAACCAAGGTGTAAAAGTATCTTCAGGTGTAGCTATCACTAACTTCGCTGATTTATCTTTCACAGGGGTTACTTTAACTGCAAGAGGAGCTTTAATTTATAACACAACTACTGACGGTGGTACAAATACTACTGATGCAGTTGCTGTATTAGATTTTGGTGGAGACAAGACTGCAACATCTGGAACATTTACGATCCAGTTCCCTGCATTCACAACATCTGCTGCAATTTTAAGAATTGCATAATAAATAGGAGTTAAAATGGCTTTGGTAGTAAACGATAGAGTAAAAGAAACCTCTACCACAACAGGTACAGGTACATTTGATTTAGCAGGAGCGGTATCCGGTTTTGAATCGTTCGTTACAGGTATTGGTAATTCTAATACCACTTATTACGCTATCGTTAACGAAAACGGTGAGTTCGAAGTTGGTCTTGGAACTGTAACCGATGCAGCTACAGACACTTTATCAAGAGATACAATTATCTCTTCATCTAACAGTGACTCTGCAGTAAACTTTGGTGAAGGAACAAAAAATGTTTTCTGTACTTTACCTGCTTCCAAAGCCGTTATCTTAGATTCAAGTGGAAACATTGTTGCAAACAATGGATCTAACTTAACAAATTTAAACGCAGATAATTTATCTTCAGGTACAGTACCTGACGCAAGGTTTCCTGCAACATTACCAGCAGCTGATGGTTCAGCTTTAACAGCTTTAAACGCAACACAATTAACTTCTGGGACTGTTCCAGATGCAAGGTTTCCAGCAACACTTCCTGCACTTAACGGAAGTGCATTAACAGATTTAGAAGCAACAAACATAGCAACAGGTTTAGTTCCAACTGCAAGACTTGGAACAGGAACAGCTTCCTCAACAACTTTTTTAGCGGGAGACCAAACTTACAAAACTATTACTGCAGATATTACAGGTGTCACAGCAGGGGACGGTTTAACTGGAGGTGGAACTACAGGTGACGTTACATTAAACGTTGGAGCCGGAAACTTAATAGATGTCCAAGCAGATCAAATAGATGTTGATCTTTCAGAATTAACTACATCTACATCAGACGCTGATGGAGATTTTTTTGCAGTAGTAGATGCTGCTAACGCACAGAAAAAACTTACAAAAGGAAATATTAATATTTCTGGTTTTAATAATGATAGTGGATTCATTGATGGATCTTCTTTGAATGCTTCAAATTTAGATTCTGGCACTGTACCTGACGCAAGATTCCCAGCTACTTTGCCAGCACTTAATGGAAGTGCATTAACAGATTTAAACGCATCAAACTTAGCAAGCGGAACTGTTCCTAATGCGAGATTAGACCAACAACTTCAAGACGTTGCAGGTTTAGCTGTAACAGATGGAAACTTCATTGTTGGTAATGGATCAAATTTTGTAGCTGAATCTGGAGCAACTGCTAGAACTTCTTTAGGGTTAGGATCGATTGCAACTTTAAACACAGTTACCTTAACTACAAATACAACTGGAAACTATGTAGCTTCACTAACAGCGGGAGCATTAATTGATGTAGGTGCAGCAGGAGAAGGAGCAACTCCGTCTATTGCTGTGGATTTATCAGAAGCAACTGACATGACTGAAGCTATGGTTGGTACAGATGAATTTATAGTCCTAGATGCAGGTTCTCAAAAAAGAAAAGCAGCACAAGAAATTAATTTAAGTATATTTAATAATGATTTACCTGGAGATATTTCAGGTGTTACGGCAGGAAACGGTTTAACAGGTGGTGGAACTTCAGGGACTGTGACTCTAAATGTTGGTGCAGGAACTGCGATTGATGTTGCTGCAGATACTGTTTCGGTGGATTTATCAGAATTATCTACTTCAACTACAAACGGAGATGGAGATTATTTTGTAGTTGTTGATACAGCAAATGCTCAAAGAAAATTAACAAAAGCAAATATTGCAATCTCAGGATTTAATAATGACTCTGGATTTACAACAAACACCGGAACTGTAACTTCTGTTTCTGGTGGAAACGGATTAACAGGAACAGTTACAACATCTGGATCATTAGCCGTAGGTGCTGGCACAGGTATTGACGTAGCTGCAGATTCTATTTCTGTTGATGTATCAGACTTCATGTCAAATGGTTCTAATAATAGAATTATAACTGCAACTGGTACAGATGCCATGAATGCAGAAGCAAATTTAACATTTGATGGCTCAACATTAGCTGTTACAGGGGCCTTAACTACTACAGGAAACACTACAACAGATCACGTTTTACCTAATGCTTCTGATACTTATGATTTAGGTGCATCAGGAAATGTTTGGAGAAACGTATACACTGGTGACTTACATTTATCTAATGAAGGAAAAGAAGAAGGTAATTCTATAGATGGCACAAAAGGTAATTGGACAATTCAAGAGGGCGCTGAACATTTATATATTTTAAATAATAAGTCTGGTAAAAAATACAGATTTAAATTAGAAGAGATGTAATGATATTTAATTTTGACAAAAAACATTATGATAGTGAAAAGTTATCTGATCAAGGTAAAGTGTATCTACAAAAATTACAAAACATTGTTGTAAAGAAAAATCAATTAAGTTTAGAATTCACTGATTGTGAAGTTTTACAAAAACACTACTCTGATCTACTTAGCAAAGAACTTCCAGAGGAAGAAAAAACTACCTCTGAAATGTTAAAAGAAGGATTCGATCAAGAACAAAAAGGAGCCTAGTCTATGGCTTTTGGTAATACCGCATATTCTGAGGCGGCCTTTTCAGCAGAAGATAATAACGCCATTGCTTATCCTCAAGGAAGTGTCCTTACAGGATCAATGGGTGAAGAGTCTAATACAGGTACTGCTAATGTAGATGTTACAGGTATTCAAGCAACTTTAAGCAATGGAGGATCTGTTGCAGGTTCTTCTGTATTATTCAGTGTAACAGGATCTGAATTAACAACTTCTATTGGCGAAGAAGGAATTAATATTGGAGTTCCTGTAACCGGTCAACAATTATCTATATCTAATAAAGAAACTACGCAAGATACCTTGACTGCTTTTGGAGAAGCTCCTTTTGCTTCTCAAAGTCCTGCTACTTTCTTCATACCTTCTGTTGAAGTATTTACGACAACAGGTGCTGGAACTCTTCCAAGTTTCTTATTACAAACATCTGTTGGAGAGGAAATTGTTACAGCAGATGCTAATGTTTCAGTAACAGGATCTGAGCTAACACTATCAACTAATGATGTAACATTTGAAATAACTGCTGATATAAATGTAACAGGATCTCAAGCAAACATTTCACTTGGAACTTATTCTGTTTCTGCTGATGGTAATGTAAGCGTTATAGTTACAGAGCACGATATAGTTACATCGATTGGTTCGGTAACTACAACTGCAAATGCTGATGTTTCTGTATCAGGATCACAATTAACAGGTTCTGTTGGAGATGTGTCTTTCACAATTAATGGTAATGTATCTGTTACAGGACAGCAATTAACTTTAACATTAGGGGATGAGTCTGCATTTACAGATGTGAGTGTTGAAGTTACTGGTCAAGAGTTAACAATGTCTATGGGAGAAGAAACTCCTACAGCAGACGCTAACGTTGAATTAACAGGTATTCAACTAACTAGTTCAACTGGAACAGTAGATGCTGTAGCTGTAGCTGAGGTCACGGGTGTTCAAATGTCCACTTCTATAGGATCTGTTACAATAACAGCCAACGCTGATATAGATGTTACTGGAATTGAGTTACAATCTAGTGCTGGAAATGCAGATGTTACAGCATGGGCTGAAATTGATCCAGGTGTGTCTAATGTTTGGACTGAGGTTGATAAAGCAGCATAGAGAGGATATAATAAAGTATGGCATCAAGTTACACAGATTTAGGAGTAGAATTAATCACTACTGGTGAAAAAGCTGGTTTGTGGGGACAAATTACAAATACAAATCTTCAGATTATGGAACAAGAGTCTGGAGGATTTTTAGCTAAGTCAATTGCCGGTGGTGCACAAACAACTCCTTTAGGTATTACTGATGGAGCAACAACAGGCTCTGATGCTAGAAATGCAATCATAGAACTTACAGGAACTATAACAGGAAATCAGATAGTTACTGTTCCAGATTCAATTCAAAAAAATTATGTTGTATTTAATAACACTTCAGGAGCCTTTACAGTTCAGTTTAAAACGGTTTCAGGAACTGGTCCAACATTTTCAACTACAAACAAATCAACAAAAATACTTTATTCAAATGGAACTAATATTATTGATGTTACTGCAAATTTAGGAGATTTAGCAGTAGGTGCCGTTACTGCTACAGGGCATGTTTTACCTGGAGCCAATGATACTTACGATTTAGGCGCTGTAGGAAATGTATGGAGAAACGTATATACAGGGGATTTACACCTAAATAACGAGCATAAAACAGAAGGTAATATAATAGACGGATCTAAAGGTAGTTGGACTTTACAGGAAGGTGCTAAAGATATATACTTAATTAATAATAAATCTAATGAAAAATTTAGATTGAAATTAGAAAAAATTTAAGGAGATACTAATGGGTATTATTTCAAATGGAAATACAGTAATCGATAATGGCGCAATTGATGCAAACGAAGTAGACACTACTCAAATTGCTAATGATGCGGTAACTGCTGACAAGTTAGCAAATACTGCAGTTACTGCGGGATCTTACACAACAGCTGACATTACGGTTGATGCTCAAGGTAGAGTTACTGCTGCTTCATCTGGACAAGCTGGTGGTGGAAATATGCTTTTTAATTTTTATGCTACTAGCAGTGGTACTTATACTGCGCCTGCTAATACAAACAAAGCACATGTATACATACAAGGGGGAGGCGGAGGTGGTGCCGGTGCAAACCAACAACGTTCTGCTGGACCGGGAGGAGCCGGAGGCTACGGAGTGTTTCCATTAGATGTAACACCAAATACAGCTTACCCTTACTCGATTGGAAATGGTGGAAGCGGTGGAAACGGATCAACTAACTCATCTAATCCAGGTAACCCAGGCAATGCATCTAATTTTTCTAACTTAGCAACTTCAAACGGAGGTGGCGGAAGAGCTGCTGTGCCTTACAACAATAATGCAGGACCAGGTACTGATGGTACTGTTCCAGGAGGTATTCCTTTTGCACCTATTGGATACGCACCGTATCCACCAGGATCAAGGAATTTTTATGGTATGCTAGGAAGAGGCCATGGAGGAGCCGCAGGGAATACACCAGGTGGAAGCGGTGGAAGCGGTGAAGGTGGTGGTATATTTATTTTTGACAACAGTGACGTATAGGAAAAATTATGGCATATATTATAACTTCAGATGACATAAAAACAAATGTATCAGGAATAGCAGCAACTGAATCTGCTAGAGATAACATGGATATGGCACTACAATGTGTTGCTCACGAGATAGGTGAGGCTGAGTTTAATAATTTAAAAAATAACACTAAAAGAGTAAGTGATCATGATGGCACTAATTTTGTTTATGTAGATATGATAACAGAATTTACAGAAGAGAATAATTTAAAAACGTATCTAGATATAAAAAGTAAAGCTATATCTCAAATTATAAAAAAATATCCAGATCATCCAGATATGACTATTTGGACAACGTACAAAAATTTAGTAGACAATTACGATACGTCAACAGTAACTTTTCCTTTAACCACAAGTTGGGAAAAATATTGTGAAGATAATTCAATAGATTATTTTAATTTATTAGAACTACCTTAAAACTTTCTTGCTTGTTAATATAATATAGTATATATATATTTTTAATGCATGAGAAAATAATTAAGTTTAGTGCGCATAAAGGTTATCTTAAATTTAACGAAGAATTACCAAAGTTAATTAAATTAAATATACCTGATTGGTTTAAAAAACTAGAGCATAATATAGAGAAAAAAACTGTTAAAGGTTGTATTCCTTTTTTACAAACTTTAACTTATGGTTATGTTCTTACCCTACCTCAAGATTTTTATCTAAAACATAATAGTTTTAATAAAGATGAGATAAAAACTACGTTAACAGCTTCTTTTGAAAGTGATTTTGGTTACAATTTAAATGTAAAAGATAGACAGGAACAGCATACCACAATACAAACAGAAGGGTCTTCTTATAATAAAAAGAATAGCAATTTGCCTATTAATAAATTTTTAAATCCTTGGTTGATTAAAACACCTCCAGGATATTCTTGTCTTTTTGTTCCTCCGTTAAATAACACAGATGACAGGTTTTCAATAATACCTGGTATTGTAGATACAGACACTTTTCCACTATACATTAATTTTCCATTTATTGTAAACGGAGATAAGCATCCTGTTTTAGATACTCAATTAAAAAAAGGAACTCCTTATGTTCAAATAATTCCTTTTAAAAGAGATTCATGGAAAATGGATATAGGTGAAATAAAAGAAAATGATGAAAGTAATCTTTGGTGGAAAAAAGGTAAATATTTTTTAAATATGTTACATAATTACAAAAATTTATTTTGGAATAAAAAAACAACTTGGAAATAAAATGCAAACAGATTTACTACCAGAAAATATTGAAAGCATTAAAAATAACAAAGTAACTTTTGTTAAAAATTTTGCTACTATAGAAAATACATATGACCTTAATTTATTGTTTTCTTTTTTAGAAAAATTAGACATACCCGTTCATTATAAAAAAAATAATTTTGAACCAGAAAAAGAAAAAGAAAAAGAATTTAATTTTTTAGAAAAAGTTTTTCAAATATCTAATGTAAGTCATTTTTTTCCAGACTTTCAGTTTTTAAAAAGTTTTTTAGAACAAGTCTTTAAATACCCTGCTCATCCTAGAGATGGAACTGACATTTTTTTTAGTTTAAAAAGTATTGCTGGAATAAGTCATGAAGATATAGAGGATGTTTTTATAATTGGTCTAAGTGGTACTGTGGTATATAACGTATTTCAAGAAGAAACAAATCACTATGAAATTAATAAGGGAGACTTGATATATATACCAAAAGGTATTAGACATAAAGTAATTGGGTTGTCACCAAGAATAACTCTTTCAATAGGTTTTTACAATGAAAAATAAACTTTCTGATTATATTTGTATATATGATAATGTTCTTGGTAATAAAAAAAATAATGTTTTAAGTAGATTGTTGACACAAAATATTTTCCCATTTAAACCAGCTGGAGTTTTTTCAGAGGGTGGTGGCCAACTAGTAGATAAAACAATTAGAAACACAGAAAAATTTTCTTTAGATAATATTACTGAAAAAAGTAATACTATAATTCATTACACAAATCTTTTTTGTTCTTGTTTACATCATTATATAAAAATATATGCTAAAGATATTAATATGATTTTAGATTGTAATGTAAGTGATATGCAAATTTTAAAGTATAAAGTTGGAGGTTTTTACAAAGAACATATTGATTCAGGACGTTATTCTCCTAGAACATTAAGTTTTATCTACTTAGTTAATGAAGATTACAAAGGAGGAGAATTAGTTATGGAATTGCCAAAAATAAAAGAAACCATACCAATAGAAGTTAAAAAAGATAGATTAATTATTTGGCCTAGTAATTTTATGTATCCACATAAAGTTTTACCTGTAACAAAAGGAATAAAATATTCGGTGGTAGCATGGGCATTATAGGCAAAGATTTTAAATACATAGCAGTAAAAAATTTTATTGATGATAGTGTAATAAAAATTTTAGAGACTTATACTAATATGAATCACAGACTTAATTTAAGACCTTATCCCCAAGACCATAAAATGAATAATTATGAAACAGGTATTTATGGAGATAGGTTAATGGAATCAATTATGTTAAATAAACAATCTCATGTAGAAAAAATAACTGGTAAAAAACTATTACCAACTTATTCTTATTGGAGAATGTATACAAATTTAGGAACTTTACCAAAACATCATGATAGAGAGTCTTGTGAAATATCTGTATCATTTAATATAGCAACTAAAGGAGAAGATTGGCCAATATATATGGATGGAAAGCCTGTTTACACTAAACCAGGTGATGCTGTTATATATTTAGGTGAAAAAATTAAACACTACAGAAAAGAATTTAAAGGAGACTATTCTACACAATGCTTTCTACATTATGTAGATAAAGATGGTCCTTATGTTGAGTTTGCTAAAGATAAAAGAGCTTATTATGGGTTAAATAAAACAAATCATTTAAAAGTAAAAATAAATAGATAGGAGACAAAATGAAATTTATTCAGAAACAAGATGGAAGTTGTGACTTAACTTTTTCTGAAACCGAAATTAAAACATTAAATGAAACAAAAAAAATATCTTTTACTGCAGAAGGATTAAAATATTTTAGTAATGATTTAGTGAGAATGGTTGTGAATTTTAATGAATTGTTTAGTGAAGAAATTCAAAAAAAAACTAACTCGGATGATTGATGTATTCTTGTGAAAATAATTATTTAAATAACATAGAGAATAAACAAATACTTAGTGTTCTAAAAAATAAATTTCCTTGGTATCTATCTGAAAGGGATAGTTTTTTAAGTCATATTGTAGTTTTTGATGATAAAATGGTAAGTACTTTTTATGGTTTAATAGAACCTTTTCAAAAGAAAATTAAAAAACAAATAAATCAAGCTGTTTTTTATATGATACTAAATGATAGTACTAGTAAAAAAGTTATAGATAATTCAGAAAATATGTATAAGGAAAATAATTTTTTAAAACTTATATATCATATTGATAGCTCTGACGGATACACTGAGATTTGTTCACAAGAGAAAATACCTCACACACAAAACAGATCAATTATAATAGATAATCAACTTAATACAGGTGAGTTTAACCCAATAAAATCAAGAACCAGTCTTATACTCAAGCTACTATTCAAAAAATAGTTTGTATAAGGTATAATGCAATATGCCTTTAACAAATATACAAATAGCACCAGGCTTTAATAAACAAGTAACTGAAACAGGCGCAAAAGGTCAATGGACTGATGGCGATTTTGTTAGGTTTAGATATGGCCTTCCTGAAAAAATTGGTGGTTGGGAACAGATAACAGATAAAACATTGTTAGGAAAAGTAACAGAACAAATGATTTGGGCTGACTTAGATGGTAATAAATATGTAGCATTAGGGACAAACAGAACTTTAATCATTTATTATGAAGGTGCTTTTTATGATATTACTCCACTAGATACTGCAATTACTGGATGTACTTTTACTACGGTTAATACATCAGCTACAGTTACCGTAAATAAAGTAGGACATGGATTATCTGCAGGAGATTTATTTACTTTTACATCTGTAACTCCTCCGGTAGGAGCAGGTTATACAGCAGCAAATTTTACTGACAATTCTTTTGAAGTGGTTACTGCACCAACTATAGACACTTTTACTATTACTATGGCATCTAACGCAGGAACCTCTGTTGCTGCAAGTGGGTCTGCAACAGTTAATCCTTACATTAAACCAGGACCATTAACTCAGAGTTATGGTTATGGTTGGGGAACTTCTTCATGGGGAGGAGCTTCAGGATTAATAAATACCTTAAATGGTTTACTACAAGATGATACAGCAGGTACTGGAGGATCTGGAACCTCAATTACTCTAACCTCCACTGCAGGTTTTCCTACAACTGGAACAATAAAAGTAGGTGCAGAATTTATTTCTTACACTGGGGTATCGAGCAATGATTTAACTGGAATTACTAGAGGAGCAGGTGGCACAAGATCTGCACACGCAAGTGGAGCTAGTGTAGAATATTATACATCATGGGGACAAGCATCTCTTTCTTCTTCAGTAACACTAGATCCAGCAACATGGTCTCTTGATCATTTTGGACAAAAACTAGTTTGCACTATTAAAAATGGTAAAATTTTTAATTGGGATCCTATTACAGTAACTCCTACAGCCTTACAAACAAGAGCTACAGTTATATCAAATGCACCTACAACTTCTGTTATGTCTATTATTTCAGAAAGAGACAGACATTTAATTGTTCTTGGAACTGAAACAACAGTTGGTGATGCATCAACACAAGATAAAATGTTTATAAGATTTTCAGATCAAGAAACATTAAATGATTTTCAACCTACTTCAGTAAATACTGCGGGTACTTTTAGAATTGATTCTGGAGTTAAAATAGTAGGTGCAGCAAAAGCTAAAGATTATATTTTAATTGTAACAGACACTTCTGCATATGTTATGCAGTTTGTTGGTCCTCCTTTTATTTTTTCTATAAGACAGGTTGGAAGTAATTGTGGATTAATTGGTCAACATGCAATCAAGTATATCAATGGTAGAGTTTGGTGGATGGGACAAGCAGGTGGTTTTTTTGTGTACGATGGTACAGTTAAATCTGTTCCATGTTTAGTTGAAGATTTTGTATTTACAAATAACGGAGATAACTTAGGTATTAATTATAATGCAGGTGAAACAGTATATGCTGGTCTTAACCATTTGTATGAAGAGGTAATGTGGTTCTATCCTAAAGCAGGTTCTGATGAACCAGATAGAGTAGTGACTTACAATTATGGTGAGAACACTTGGGCAACAGGTTCTTTAGCTAGAACTTCTTGGCATGATTCAACTCTTTTTGATAATCCTTATGCTTCTGAATATGCTCCTACAGGATTACCTACTTTCCCTGTTATTCAAGGTGTAACAAATGCAAATGGTTCATCGACATATTACGCACACGAAATTGGAAACAATGAAGTAGACTCTGCAGGTAATAAAACAGTTATACCTGCTTTTATACAATCTGGAGATTTTGATTTAAGTGAGGGTGATGTATTTATTAGTATGAGAAGATTTATACCTGATTTTAAATTACTTACAGGCAATGCACAGATTACTATTAACCTTAGAAACTATTCTAATGATACCTCTGCATCCTCTCCTTTAGGACCTTTTACAGTTACGACTTCCACAGACAAAGTAGATACAAGAGCTAGAGGGCGATCAGCTAGTCTAAAGATAGCTAATACAGCTACTGATGAAAGCTGGAGATATGGTACCTTTAGAGCAGATATACAACCTGATGGACGTAGATAATGGCTAAAGTAGATATATTAATACCAGAACCCACACCCGATTATACTGAAGAAAACCAAAGACAGGTAACTCAGTCTTTACGAACGATGCAAGATAAGTTAAACACTTCTTATCAACAAGAAATAAAAAATGAACAAGATACTTTTACTTGGTTTATATCATGACAATTAGATACAAAAGCGATACATTTTATTTAGATACAACTAATATTACAACTGTTTTGACTTGTCCTGCAGATGCAACAATACTTGTTAAAAATATTGAAGCAGTTCACAATACAGCAAGTAACGTTGATACTGATTTACTTATTAGAAAATCTGGTGCAGGTGCAGATGTACAAGTTGCACATAAACAAATGAATAAAGAAACTTTTAATTTTGCACTAGAGACTATAAATTTAGAAGCAAATGATATTTTAAAAATGCAAGCAGATACTGCTAATGAAATTACAGGATTAGTAAGTTATGCTTTAATAGATAGATCTCAAGAGAATGGCTAGAAAATTTAAAGATTTTGTTGAAAGGGATAAGCCTAGAAAAAGGCCACGGAGACATTGTAAGAATCCCAACAAAAAAAAGAAGTTGCAAAATAATAAAAAATATAATAGACAAGGAAGGAGAAAAAAATGAGTGAACCAATTAAAATACCCGCAACAGCGACCGAAATTGTCAAACATAAAAGAACAGGAAAAGTATATGCTGATAAAGCTGAGTTTGATGCTGATGTTGCTGACCCCAACACTGACACTACTGTGGATGATTTTAGGCAAGACCTTGAAATCAAAGTTACTAAGGTTTCTATGGGTGCGCAAACCAAAAAATAATGAAACCTAGAGGGGCCACTGAGCTACAAATGGAAATGCTTCAAAAGCATGTTTCCAAAGAACTACTAGATCAAGTACAGATATGCACATCTATACCTGGTAAAGTCCCAATAGACCCAAATAAATTAAATATTCTTTGGCAAAAAAATTCATATGATCAACCTAATCTACAAGAGTTCTTTACTAATAAAGAAAGACATAAAGAATATGATTGGTATGTATTTAACAGTCATTGGAATTATGAAAAATTTAGAATGGTGTTTGATATACCAACTGAAAAATCTATAGTAATTAAAAATGGTATTGATAATTTTCCAATTAGAAAGATATACAAAAGGGGAGATCCTATTAAGTTAATACACCATTGTACTCCTTGGAGAGGTTTAAATGTTTTATTACGTGCTATGCAAGAAATTGAAAATCCAAATATAAAACTGGATGTATATAGTTCTTGTAAGGTTTATGGCTCTGAGTTTGCAAAGAATACTGACAAAGACTTTGAAGCGTTGTACGAACAAGCTAAAAAATTACCTAATGTAAATTACATTGGTTATAAACCTAATGAATATATTACAGAAGTAATGCCTAATTATGATATGTTTGTTTACCCATCTATATTTGAAGAAACATCATGTGCATCTGCTTTAGAGGCTTTAGCTTCTGGTGTTCATGTAATTACTAATAATTTTGGAGCTTTGTATGAAACATGTGCAGAGTGGCCAGTATACGTTAACTATTCAAAAAACTACGAACAAATGGCACAGGACACTGCGGGAGCAATTAATATAGCTGCTAATTATTTACATGAAGATTATATACAAGAACATTTAGAAGAACAACAAAAGTTTTATAAAAGATTTTACAATTGGCAAAAAAAAGGTATAGAGTGGACAAACTTTTTGAAAGGAGCTTTAAATGAAAGAAACAGTAAATGAGGATACTTATCAAACTTTAAAAGAAGTTGAGGTAACATCATATGAAAAAGCTTCTACTCCTATGTGGAAACCGGCCACCGAAAAGAAAGAAAAAAAAATAGTTAAATCACCTTACAGCATTATGATTTGTACCCCTTGTCATAGTGAGGTAACTATGCATTACACACAAGCTCTTTTAGAATTACAACAACTTTGTATAAAAAAAGGAATAAGGATTACTTTTACTTTGTTAAAATCTTCTTTAGTAACTCAAGGAAGAAATTTATGTACTTCAGCTTTTTTAGAATCTAGTTGTACACATATGGTTTTTATAGATTCAGATATCTATTTTAGAGCAGAGTCTATTATTAAAATGCTAGATTTAGATAAAGAATTAATATCTATTCCATATCCTCTTAAAACAATGATGTGGGATAAACTTTATAAAAAATGGAGTGAAGGTGAAGTAAAAAACCCTAGGGATATTCATAGATTCTTAAATACTTATCCAATGAAAGTACAAGACGTTAATAACATAACTTTAGATAGTGGTGTTATGGAAGTTACACACAGTCCTACAGGATGTATGATGATTAAAAGAAGTGTATTTGACAAAATGATAGACAAGTATCCAGATAAAAACATAGTACAAAAGACAATAATAAATGGTGAGTATGTAGATAGACCTAATTTATGGAACTTTTTTGATTGTATACATGACCCTGATACTAAGACTTATATGGGTGAAGACTTTTCCTTCTGTAAGCTTTGGAAGGACATTGGGGGGAAATGTTATGCTTATGTTAATGACCCTATTATACATGTTGGAGAACACCAATATGAAGGTCGTTTTCTTGATGAGTTGAAACTAGCCAAGTAAAATGATATTATTATCCATATTTAAAAGAATAAATTATGGATCCATTTACACTAGCACTAGCCACTTTTGGCGTACAAAAACTTCGAGGAAAATCAACTAAAAGATCTTTAAGAGATGCTTTAATGATTGGTGGAGCTGGCCAATTAGGTGGTATGGCAGGTGTTGGTGGGTTACAAGCATTTGGATCAGCTCCTGGAGCTATTCAAGGTATAGGACAAACTGCAGTGGGTAGAGGAGTAACAAGTTTATTTCCACAATTTGCAGGACAAAACGCAGCAACAAATGCAGCACAAATTGCAAGTGCTGGAGGAGATCCTGGAAATGCAATGGGTATGGTTGGTGATGGAGGAAGTTTTTTCTCTCAGCTTATTCCTAAAACTACTGGAGGTAAAATTGCACTAGGTTCAGCAATTCTTCCTTTTCTAGATTCAGGTGAAGAAATGACAAATGAAAAACCAGGTTATAATAAAAATTTACAAAAACTTTACGAAAGTGGTTACGCAGGTGGACCTACAGGTTTCATGAGAAGAAAATATAATGAAGATGGAACATACACGGACACTCCACTAGAAGATAAAGATACTTATCAATCAGTAGAAGCAATATTAGACGAAGAGCAACAACCTGAAGGACTAAGAGAAGGTGGTATTGCCAACGTTGCAAAATTTAATACAGGTGGACAAGCACTACCTTCTAAATTTAGTCATGATGAAAAAGATTACAATAACTACGTAAGAGCTCATGGTTTTGTTGAAGACGGAGCAGGTATGGGTAATGATAACGAAGATACAATGTTAGCTCAATTAGCTGATGGTGAATTTGTTTCTAGATCTGCTGCTGTAAGAGGAGCTGGTATTATTGCCGGGGCAAGTATTTCAGACAAAGAAGACCAAAGAAAAAAAGGTGCTGAGTTTTTTTACGAACAACAAAAACGTTTTAAAAGAATTATGGATATTTTAGATGCAAGTAGAAAAGACAATTAAATCTAATGTAGAAGTACTTACTATTAAGCCATCAGAGGTAGACACTTTTTGGCCTTTAGTAGAGTTTCTTATTGCAGAAGCATTAAAGTTTAGTGGTCAATACGCTGATGCTAAACATATTAAAAAACTATTAAAACAAAACGTAATGCATTTATGGGTTATGTTTGGAACAGACGATGATGGAGAAAACAAAGTATTTGGTTGTTGCACTAGTAGATTTTTTGACAATCCTAATTTTAAAGAACTACAAGGATTAATATGTACAGGTAAAAAAATGCATTTATGGTCTGACAAATTAGTAGAGACATTAGAAGAATTTGCTAAAGTAAATAATTGTAAAAGAGTAACAGCACTAATGAGACCTGGATATAAAAAAGTTATGAATAAATATGATTGGAAAATTAAACATTACGAATTTCAAAAGGAGTTAAGTAAATGAGTATATTTGGCGGAGGTGGAGGTGGTTCATCAGGACCCTCAACTACTACACAATACATAAGGGAAGCACCAGGTATAGAAGAAAGAAAACTTGGTTTAATGGATGTAGCAGCAAGTCTTGCTAAAAAACCAACTAATATTCCTACTATGCAAGTAGCAGGTTTAGGTAATCTAGAACAACAAGGTATAACAGCATCTGGAGTTACAGGTGTTGGTCAACCAACTGTTGGCTCTGCAGTATCTGGAGTACAAGGAGCAATGGCTCCGATAGGTGCTCAACAAATTAGTCAATATTTAAATCCTTATCAATCATATGTAACTGATGAAATTGCTAGACAAGGACAAATGATGCAAAATCAATTAGGAGCTCAAGCAGTTAATGCAGGAGCTTTTGGTGGTGGTAGAGAAGGAGTACAACAAGCAGAACTTCAAGGAAGAACTTTATCTGAAATGGGCAGAGCACAAGCACAAGGTTTTCAAACTGCATTAGGTGCAGCTCAACAACAGCAACAAGTAGGATTACAAGGTGGTCAATTATTAGGTCAGCTAGGTGCACAACAACAACAAATGGCTCAAGGTGACATTAATCAGTTAATGGCTGCAGGTGGCTTACAAAGACAGTTAGCACAACAAGCATTGGATGCACAAAGACAAACAGCATTACAAAGAGAGTACGAACCGTACCAAAGAGCTGAGTTCTTAAAAAATATTTACGCTGCAGGACCTACATCTCAGTCTTCATTAACACAGACCACAACACCAGGTGGTGGAAATCCTTTAGCACAAGCTGCAGGAGCTGGACTTGGAGCTTATGCCACATACTCACTATTAAATAAAAATCAAGCACCAGCTAAGGTTTAAGTCTAATGGATAAAACATTAAACAGACCTCTATTTAAAAAAAGAGCACAACAGATTCATCAACAAGTGAATCCTAAACAAGTACCTAAATTTTTTCTTGGTGGAATAATGCAAGCAGGTAATATGATTAGAGCAGGTGCTGCTCCGGTCTATAGATATCTTGCTCCTAAAGTTTCTTCATTTATGAATAAACCTGCAACACAAACAGGTATAGTTGGTTTAGAAGGTTATGGTATAGGTGTTGGATCTCGAGATATGGCAGAAGGTGTTGCTGAAGGAGATACAGGTAAATTTTTACAAGGTGCTGCTTTAGCTGTGCCTGGTGCTGCTTTCTTACCATCATCTGCAAAACGATCTGGTATACAAGCTTTAAGAGAAACAGGAGAATATTTATCTCCTAGAATGACAGGAGCTGCACAAGCTTTAGTTAGAAATCCTGGAAAGACTGCGATAGGTTCTATTGGTACAGGTGTTACAGGAGCTTACATATCTCCAGATGCTATTGCTCAAGCAAAACCTGCGGAAATGTCTAATGAAGATTACGCAAAAGATATTCAAGAAAGATTAATATACAAAGAGAAGCCTGAATATAAACCTGATCCTAAAAAGAAAGTTACAGAAAATTTAAAAGAGTATAAAGAAAGTACAAAAGATTTTAAACCATATGCTGTTGGTATTGAAAACCCACTAACAGAAGGTGAGAAAGCATTAGATGCACAGTTAAAAACTGTAGCTAAGGTAAGAGAAGTTGCAAATAAATTAGGTGTAAATCCTATTGAAGCAACTGATGAACAATTAAAACAAATATCTATTGAGTCTAATATAGATCTAAGCACTTTAAAAAGTATGGTTGGACAAAAAGATGAAGGAGCAGTAATTGCAGATAACATGCCAGCACCTAATAATGATGGTGTTCCTGTAATAACAGGAAATGAAGGAGCAGCAGAAACACAATACTTAGTAGATAAAAGAAAAAGAGATGTTGCGGCAGGTAATGAAATAGCAGGCACAGATGCTTTGTCAGGTCAATTTTTAGAATTTAAAAATCAAATAAACAAAATGACTGGTTCAGATAATTCTAATTTAAATAATTTATTGATGATGAGAGCAGCAGGTCAAATGTTATCAGGTAAGTCTCCTGAAAAAGGGGTTAGAGGATTCTTAGATATTACAGGTCAGACTTTAGCTTCTAGTGCTGACGCTATGATTGGTCTTAAATTAAAACAACAAGATTCAGATATGAAGTTAGCTACAGCTTTCTTAAAAATGAAATCAGATAAAGCTAAAGGTGCCGGAATGTTAACGGGCGGAGATAAAACAGTTAGAGTATCTGACCCAAGTGTACCAGGTGGTTTTAGAAACGTTAGAGTGTCTTTAGGTAAGGATAATAAATTTTATGAAAGAATTATGAATCCTGATGGTTCACAAGGTTTTGTACAAGCAAATTTTACTGGAACTGATGTAAAAAGAAATGATGAGAAACTTAACAAAGCTCTTATGGGATTAGAAGATAATAGACGTGGTGGTAAAATGGTTGAGTTTGTAATTAAAAACGCAGGAGAAGGTGGAACTAAAGCTGCTTTAGGACTATTAACTGAAGATGCTTTTGGTACATTAGACTTTTTTGCAGGTGGTAATGTAGGCGCAGACAGTTCTGTTATTGATGATCAAATTAGAGCAGAGATGGCACAGACCACAGGAAGAGAAGGTTTTGATATAAGCGGAGGTAAAGTAAATATTTTTGCAAAAGAATCTGATAATATGACTAAAAGATTTAATTCAGATCTAGAAGATGCTAGAGAAAATGGAGCAGAACGAGTTGAAAAACAATTAAAGAAAGCTGGAATCATTGCTAAAAACTACCGACCAACGGAAGACGAATTAAGAAATTACACTAGACTTGCTTTGATTGAACAACGTATGAAATACATTGTTGCAAACGCAAACAAATCAGAAGATAGATTAACACAAAAAGATATTGACAACGCTGCTAAGCGTACACAGATTATTAAATACATTACTTCACCTAGAACTATTAGATTAAACTATGAACAATTAAGAGAAGAGTTTGCAGAAAAAGCAGGTAGTTATCTAACTCAATACAAATTAAATGGTGGAGACGAACTATTTATTCAAGAAAACTTTATGGATATCCCTGGTGTTGCTTTACAATATAACAGAAAAAATAAAGAATTTATGAAAAGTCAAAAAGTCAACAACCAAGTAAGTAGACAAGATATTTTAAATACAATACCAATTGGAGGTTAATAGTGCCTACTATTAAAGAATTACAAACTGCTATTAACGAAAAAAACTTAGATACTAGAAAGTTAAACACAGAACAGATGCAAGCTCTTGATGCTGCTTTTGATAGTGGTGAGCTTACAGGCTACGATAGTATTCAAGATTACGATAGACTAATTAACTTAGGTGCAAAGAGTGTAGCTATTGGTAAAGAACAAAAATTAGAACCATTAAAAACATCAACAGGATTAGAAAGAGGTGATCTTGTATTTGCAGGAGCTGCCTCTATGTCTATGGTTCCTTACTATATGAACAGAGATCAACTAATGAAAGCTTTTGTACAAAGCGGATTTAAAGATCAATACGGTGTAGATATGCGTAATGCAGATATGTTTGGTATGTATCAAAAAAGATTTACAGCATTAAGTGATGCAGTTAAAAAATTACCTAATGTTAGAGGAAGAGCAGGATTACCTGTAAGAATGTTAGGAAGTTTAGCGGGTATGGCAGATAACACAATAGATTTTTTTAAAAAATTAAAAAAGTTTGGAGCAACACCAGCATTAGCTACTGAATCACAATCAATATTAATGGCTGCAGGGGGAGCAGGTGCAGGTTCTGTTTTATATGATATAGGTAATCTAGGTTCTGATTACGTAGGAGCTACTTCTCAAGATTTAGCTAACCTTACTGATAATGATATTAGAAAACTACCTTTTGCACAAAGAGCTTTATA
>Ga0222719_10001236_pt1 | contig 25099 bp, 28 predicted proteins | sample C33_34DmetaG_FD_165039 | JGI IMG/M metagenome (GOLD analysis project Ga0222719, IMG submission 165039) | Estuarine water microbial communities from San Francisco Bay, California, United States - C33_34D | ecosystem: Environmental > Aquatic > Marine > Unclassified | place: USA: California...
CTAAGAATTGTATAAGCAAACCTAAACTTGTTACTTGAATTCCTAATAATAAAAACGGAACGACATAAATCCAAACAACTATTCTAAAAAGATATCTTATTGCTAAACTTTCAGGTATAGTCCAAGTTAGCCAAGGACCTGGATCTTTCAAAGGCTTCTTTTTTCTGTAGTCTTCTGCTTCAAAATTCATTATTTTTGTTGATATAATTGTTCGCAAATTAAATTCATATGAACTACACAAGCCATAGCATAAGAAACAGCATGTGCCTTTTTGAAATAATAACTTCCGTCTTCAGGTTTAGTCCAAACAGTCTTTAGTATAGTCTCCCACGACTCGTTCACGAGGTGTCTTTTTGCCGGACGTATTATTGCAAGAACTGCTGCCAGTTGTTCTACGCTTGTTGGTTTCAATTTTCTGCAAACGTCTCCATGTCCTTGTAGATGAAATACGTTGTTTACAAATTCGTCGTGTGTTAAAAGATCCCATAATGGTTTAGTTTCCATAAGTTTTTGTAAATGATTTTCATCACGTACATCTTTGTATATTGATACATTTAGAAAATCAAGTTTGAAGTAACCTCTATCTTCTGCTGTTTTATAGTCAACAGTTGAAAGATTATCAACAGGATTATGAGGACACTCTGTGACATATACGCCAGTATTATGTTTTTTGCCTGTGTCAAGACGAGCAACTCGATGTTGTATTTTATCAAGTATTACATCTCTATCTGCAAAGTCTATATCAATATCTGGCATTATCAACCTTAGCAATATAATTTAAATTTAGAACTATTCTATGTTTTGAATCTGTAGAAGTTGCGCCTGTGTGCTTAGTCATAGCAGGAAATTTAACTACCCTATTAGCAACACTTTCTACTTTTGTGCCGTCTTCAAATTTAGTGTACCCATTATTAGTATTTACATAATAGATTGCAGTAGTCATTAATTTAGCAACATCTTCGTCGTGTGTGTCAACATGCATTCCGTGTTCAATATGGTTATCAGTAGCGGCATTTAAATTAGCTTTGGCTTTTACAAATACCCCAACATTAAGTTTTCTGTATAACGGCTCTATCGCAGGCATAGCTTCTGATATAATATTTGGATTAAAATAAAACATATGATACATTTGGAAATTATATTTTAAATCATTCTCCATTTCATCATCATATAAAACTTCTCCCACAAACCACGGAAACCCTGGTGCGGTCAGTGTTTTTTGTAGGTGATTAAATTCTTCTGGTGATAAAAAATTATCTATTACTTCTATTTGACTCATTTTTTTCCTTTCACAAATTGCTTTCTCGAGCAACTTCTTTTACTAGTTCTACATCTTTAGGATTGCGTTTAAATCGCATAGCCCAATGTTCTGGATCAAGCACATGATAAATCATATTCAACTGCTCGTCATTGAATTTGCTTAACATATCTTTGCCGCTTTTGCAATTTAATAATAGCCACGGTGATATCTTACCATCTTTAATATGCCACACAGCTCTGTTCAAACTTACATGTGCGAAATAATGATTCCACGGCGCTGGTTCATTTTCTTCCGCCCATTCCATCATGGTCATAACCGAACGTTCTAATGCAGTTTCAACTCCTTCTTTGCGAATAAGTTCAATAGCATATTTTTCATACATTTCTTCTCTGCACCAATGATCAAGTTTTACTCTTGATGTAACAACATAGTCGATATACTTTTCCGGATACAGTGGTTTTACGTTTGATATAAAACTGCCAAACTTTACAAACGCATTGTAATATTGACTCTTGCAAAATTCTTCATAGGTTTTATCTTTCTTAGCACCTGCACTTAATTTGTAAAATTGATTGAATGCATAAAATCCGAGTTGCACTCGTTTTTCATTGCGTTGTAAATGTCTACGCTTTTGTTCACACATATGCACAGCAAGAGTTTTTTCTCTTGTGTATCCTGTGTTACAATATTCACATACGTAAGGTTTAGATGTCGACATCTTTTTTATCCATGCCAAGTGATTCGGCGTATTCTTTAATTTCTTGTTTTGTAGATATTGAAGCAAGTAATTCTACCTCGTCTTTTTTCATATTAGGAAAACGTTCATGTAACCATTTAGATATTTTTGAATTGGCTGATTTCTTTTGCTTCAATCCAATCCATTCATGAAATTCAAGTTTACCTGTGTTGCCGGCTTGACACAACAGTTGCCATTGTAGTTTAGGATGCCTTGTGCCAAGAACATTCCAGTTCTTGTTATAGTATTCATTTGTTTTGAACACAGCAAGTTCTTGTTTATCGCGATGGCCTTTGATGCTAGATGCATATCTATTCAACAACCAAAAACTTATTTGTTTGCGTTCTTCATCTGTAAATTCATCCCATACAGATTTTGCACCCATATCAACTGCGGCTAATATATCTTTTAGTGGAAGTTTTTGCTGTGCCATTGTTCTACATCCTCTGGTGCGTTAATTTCTATTCCGTCAAAGTCTACTCGCATACATCCAATGTCCCAACCTGCTTTTAGCCAGCGAAGTTGTTCTAATTTTTCTACACTTTCTTCTTGTTCAATTTCGTATGTCATATAAAACTCTAACGGGTTTCTGTGGTAACCATACACACCTAAGTGCCAATCTCCATAGCCTGTCATACCTCTGCCAAACCACAAACATTTGTCACCGCTACGTATTAGTTTAACACTATTCGGATCATTTTGCAAGTCTTTTTTCATCTCTGTGTAGAGTGTCGCAATAGGATAGTGTTGCAAGTGCCAAAAACATGTTTCTATCATACTAGTAGTTACATCTGGCATGTCACCTTGTACATTTACAAATTGATTATAATATTGTAATCGCTTATCTTCTAAGGCTAGGCACACTCTTTCTGTGCCGTTTTCTGCATCAGGTGATGTGTATATGACATCGTCTTGCTCAAATATTTCACCAATGCGTTTGTCATCAGTCAGCACAAATGTATCTACACCTGTGGACGTACATGTATCGTACACTCTTTTAATCATAGGTACACCGTCTAGTTCTACTAAAGGTTTACCAGGAAAGCGAGTGCTTTCGTATCTAGCCGGTATAAGAATAGCGTTTGATTTCATTTATCACCTTGTCAAAGTTTTTTAGTTTAAGCATGTTAGGTCCATCACTTGGTGCGTTGTCAGGATCTTCATGCACTTCTAAGAAGAAATTTGTTACACCCATTGCAGATGCAGCACGAGCCAACCCAGGAACGTACCCGCGATTACCGCCGCTACTACTGCCCATTCCTCCCGGCTTTTGAACCGAGTGGGTAACATCAAAAACCACAGGAACATCATAGGTATCAAGCATATACTGAATGCCAGTGAAATCAACGACCAAAGTATTATATCCATAACTGCTACCTCTTTCTGTTATCCATACTTCTTTTGCACCTTGTGTTTTTGAAAGTATGCCTTCTACGTCCCAAGGTGCAAGGAACTGGCCTTTTTTAATATTAACAACTTTATTTGTTTTACAAGCCGCTTGAACTAAATCAGTTTGTCTACAAAGGAATGCTGGTATTTGTAATATATCAATTACGTCATCATAGTATGCTGCAATTTTAAGCACTTCATTTTGCGTATGAACATCTGTTAGTATTTTAAGCATTGGAACCTTTTCTTTTAACACACGAAAATCTTCCATTGTTTTTACTAAACCTTGACCACGCTTGCCTTTTATGTTTGTTCTATTGGCTTTGTCAAAACTTGCTTTGAATACATATTCTATGTTATGCTTATCACATACACGTTTACATTCTTTTGCAATCTTTAAACTTTGTTCTAATGTTTCATGTTGGCACGGGCCTGCTATTATTCTCATTTGTCTTCCTTTTCAATTGCAACATCAAGTTTGCCTTTTTTGCCAAGTTCTGTGTATACAATTTTACCTTGATGTTGTTGTAGTTTATTTTCCCACCATTCTTTGGTTTCTAAAATTAGATGTGCATTTCTACCATCCATTAATGTTTTCCTTGCCGGTCTTGTATCAATTCTTAACCAAATATACTTGTCAGCTAATTGCCAAATATGTTTCAAAACATTATCTAAGTATTCAGGTTCAATATGTTCAAGTACATCATTTGAAAAAACACAATCATAGGATTTTTGATGTATTGTTTTAAATTGATCAACTGCAGGATCATACCCTTTCCATATTGTATTAGGATATGTCTCTTGTAAATTTTTCAAAATGACCGCTTTCCCACAACCGTAATCTAATACACTTGCAGGTTTCCATTTTTCATAGAATGAATGAAAGGCTCCGAGAGGTTTTATTTTGCCGCCAAAGCCTCTAGGTCTATCTGCTTTAGCATGTAACCATTTCAATTCATTTATGTATTTGTCTGTATATAAAGTCATTATTTTCTCAAAGTTACAAAGGTGTCCATTACAGACACCTTTGTATAAAAAACATTACGCTTTTTTCTTTTTACCTTTTTTTGCTTTTGGCTTTATTTCATCTTTAAGCACAAGTGGATCAACTCCAAACTTGTTTTTCAAAGTTGCAAGTAATACACCGTAAGCTGGTAGGAACACAATTAATCCAACTACAATTTTTGTAAGTGTGTTGTTAAATGCAACTGCACTTACCCACGGAGCAGGATAGAATGCTGTGTAAAAGAAAGCATACGTATCGATGATGTTTGCGGCGATAGTTGAAATCGCAGGCGCTAACCACCAAGCATCTGTATACTTTTCTCTAATGTGTTGGAACACATACACGTCAAGCATTGTACCAACTGCATATGCAACGCCTGATGCAATACCAACACGGTAAGCATGTTCGTCTCCTAGTGCTAAAAGCACAAGTACTGATGCTACGATGGCAGGAATAATAGCCATTGCTACAACAGCACGACCTGCAGCTTTACCAACCAAACGAACTGTTAAGTCAGTTGCTACAACTACGATAGGAAATGTAAACGCTGCAGCCGCTAATGGGAACTCACCAAACAGTGGTAAGTCTGCGCCTGGGAATACATTAAACCTGATTGTTACCAAGTAATTACTTACTGCAATTACAAGGGTGTGTAGAATTACAAGATTACGTACTAATGTTTTATCTACACCTTCTAAAAGTTTTGTGAACATATGTTCTCCTTATTTTTTTACTTTGGTGCCTACTGTTCTTCTCACAATATCATTGTGATTAAATTCAGCCCAGTATAGTTCAAAAGCGACACCATCTTCTAAACCTTCAAACTGGTGAATTTTGCCTGGCTTCACTTGAGTGAAGTCACCTGCTTCAAGAATAGTTTCATCGATTAAACCATCTTGATCATCTTGCCAAACACGGACAAGCATCTTGCCCGATTCAACAAAGAATCCGTTCCATTTAAATTGATGTTCATGTTCACTGCACTTGAATCCTTTTTTGAATTCAATGCGGTGGAATTCTAATACACCGTTAGCATGGATCAATTCTGTTTGACCCCATATTTTACCTGCTTTCATCTTCATGTCCTTTCCTATAATAATTTTCCATAATCTATTGTTTCCATCTGACGTGATATATCTTTTACAAAATATGCACAAGGAGGATTATCACCTTCACGTAATGGTACACTTAAAAGTTGTCCATTTTTCATTTTTGGAAAATACCATTTTACATCTGAGTAAAAGTTTAGTATCTTAACCTCAGCATAATCTGCTTTGTAACTTTTTAAAGGATTAAACAAGAATGCTTCAAATCCTCTATCATTTAAACTAGTTAATGGAAGTATTTCCAAATCATTGCCTGTATGACTGTCTCCTACTGCTATATGCCAATCTACTGGCATCATTATTTCGTGTCCGTTTATTTCCATTACAATCGCCGGAGAACTAAATGATTCAAGAAAGATCAAAGGTATAAAAAAGAAGTCAGGCTCATTAGGGTCTGAATTGTCAAGCACGCTAAATCTCACATCTTCGTCAAGTTCGTCAGGCAGATTAGTAAGGTTAAAACATTTGTTATCTAATGTTAATATTCTCATATTAGTTCCAATCTACTTTTTCTATAGTAAATGGGTATTCTGCTTCCTTATAAAACTTTTTACGCTGTGTAAGGTGCCGCTTCGCAAACTTACATGTTGATGTAAGGTCCCATATTTGTACGAAGTCTTTGTCCTTAGCCTTTCTTACGCCTCTGCCTATTGATTGTATCACTCTTACAAATGATTTGCCTGGTTCTATGAGAACAAGATTAAAAATACGAGGAATATTAATGCCGACAGCCGCCACGCCATACGTTGCAATAACCACGTGGTTAGTCCCTTCGTTGATTTCGTCATATGCTTCCTTTCTATCTTTTAGTTTAACATCGCCTTTTACAAATGTTGATCCTGGTATAAGTTCTTGCAGTAATTCACCTGCACTAATACGATCTACAAGTATTAGAGTGTTGCCTGAATCTTTTACACCATTTAATAATTTGCCTATGTATTCAATTCTCTTTTTATCGGTGACAAGATATTTTAATTCTGATTGATAGTCTCTAAACTCTGGCAAGTCCATAAGTTGTACTACATTAACATGGCACTGTGACAGCACACCTTTGTCTTGTAGTTCTTTTGCACTTATCTGTCCAATCACTGGACCAAGGCTTGCATGTATTGATTCAAATTCAAACTTCTCTTTTGGAATAGTGCCTGTCAGTCCCCAACGGATAGGAGCATTACGTAGGTTGCGTGTTAGCAAGTTTTTAAGTACTTCTGCTTTTGCTTGGTGCACTTCGTCAATAATAATTGTGCTTACACCGTCGAGGAACTCGGCAAGACTCAATACAGCAGATCCATCCTTGTGCTTTTTATCTAATATGTTTAGACTTTGCCAAGTACAAATAGTGTGAGTCTTACCAAGTTCTTTTCTGTCGCCAAAATATACACCTACATCAAGCCCACAATTAATATAGTCTTCTTCTGTTTGAGTAACAAGACTTTTGTTGGGAACCACGACTAGGCTACGCCCGTAGTCTTCTGTGATCTTACTTAGTGTAGCAGTGATAATAGTCTTACCAGCGCCTGTAGCTACTTCTTGTAACGACTGCGGATTTTGCAAGAAGTTGTTTATAACTTCTACTTGATAATCTCTTAATCGTATTGGTTCGCCTTCGGCGGGATGACCTTTTGGCCAGGTTTTATCACCCCAGAAATCTTCTTGGATAGTGTTAAACTGTAAATCAACAGGTATACGTTGATCGTCTATATCTGTGATTTCTACATTGTTTTCTAACAGTACTTGTTGAATTACATCAAGATGATTAACATATCCTGTCCCACCAATACCAAAAAAGTTTACCTTGCCATCCCAACGTCCAAGTTTATACTGTGGCATATAACGTGCATAAGGCACTTCAAACTTCAAACGGTTTGCAATCTTTCTGCGAATTTCAACAGGAAGTCCTTCAAGTTTGATGTTTACTTCATCTTGTATAACTATTCTACAAGTTGTCATACTTCTTCTATGTCCTGATATCTAAACGGAGTTGAATCAGAATCATAATGTATAACAAGATCACATTCGCCAACATAGGAATCTAATTTCATATTTGTTCTCCTGCTTCCATACATTAACACAGCACTAGGTTTCCAGTCACTGACTAACAATGGTTTTGGTATTTTATTATTATTAATATACACTATTTTGGAATCTTTTGCAAGAGAATTATTTAAATTTTTTTGTTTTATGAATGTATTAAAATTCCTATCTATTTCATTCTTATTATCTTTTCTAAACATAACAGTGCATGATTCATCTAACACAATACCTTTAAAACATTCGTATACGTTCTGTAAACATTCTGCACTATCATCATTATCTGGTATAATAACTAGCAACGGAAATCTATGTAACTCAAGCACAGTTTCAACAATATTATCAATTGAATATTTTGTACTATTAATTAAAATGTGTTGTTTATTACGGTTAATAATTTTTTTAGTTAGTGGTTGTAGTTTATGTATACTTTGTTGAAGATCGTCTTCATCAAAATAATTTATACCTAATATTTCTTGTCTGTCTTTGTACAATGCAAGATTATCTAAACTAGGTTCACCTATTGAACTCACAGCATAATCAAATGCTCTGTTGTGTAGATTTTTTAATTTTAGTCCATACACACCTGGCACATATTTATTTTTGTTTTCTTTCATTTCTAATAACTTTCTATATTGTTCTTTTAAAGAATCTTCTATCTCAAAGTTTGCCTTTTGAAAGTTGCCTATTAATCTATAGATATTTTTTTCTGTAAGATCAACGTAGTGTGTTTTATTTGCTTTGTCGTAGCCTTTGTTTTTGTGTATGGAATTTAATATTTCAATATATTTGATCATATTTTTAGCAAAAGGAAAACGCACAGCAATCATAGCTTGATCATTTTGTTCTACCAAACTGATAGTTTTTGATCTGTCTATTGAGCGCAGTGGTTGTCTAAGATTGTTCATCTTTTCTTCTACACCGTCAATTCCGTTTGCTTCAAACTGATCTTTGTAATCTAAAATTTTTCTTTTGGCAAGTTCATACTGTCTATCAGAGAATGGTATTTGACGTAGGCACTGCTTGCCAAGGCTGAACATAAGGTTACGATCTGTGTTTTGTATTTCAAACACAAACTTGCCCTGTGTCATACCTGAGATGATTTCAATTAGGTCTTCTGCTGTATTATTTTTCATATGTATATTATACTGGATTATAACTTAGAAGTCAAGCGTTTAAGTGGCAAACCTTGAGAAATTTCTTCTACAGTCCATTCGGTATAGGCATAATCATTCAGCCATTGTGTTCGATCAGGACGTAGAGGATTTTCTATATCCTGGAGGAAATCTATATCATTAGCAACGTCATAAGCCAAGGATGATGCTCCAACAAAAGAGGGAATGCCTTCTAAAATGCTATGTATGCCTGGATTACTGCTGTAACTGATTGTAGCATATATGTTGTTAAATTGCATGTCAAAGTCGTCGTATGTGCCTTGAACATGTCTTGGTTCTTGACGTTTTACATTTTTAAATTCGTGCTCAATGTGTGGTAAAGGACAGCGAGGATGTGGCCTAAATATGATAGGACGTTTAGAATGCTGCTGGATAGCGTCTATGGTTTGCATTACCCAGGTGCTCATATTAGGCATGCCTTGCCATTGTAAACTCTTATCATGTTGTCCTGCTATTAGGATATATTCTCCATCAGACCGCCAAGGCTTTACTTCCAGCCCCAGTAGATTCCTACGACTGCTGTTATTGCCACTATCCCCAAAGAAAGCATCTCTGTTAATACCATTAAGTCCTACCTTCCATGTTGTGCCTCTTTTGATCCCGCCGACTTCGAGTACGATGGTCGGTTTGGATTGTCGAATGTTTCTTTCCCATATAGTACGGTTTCCAGCCATGCGGCCGTTGAACAGTACGCTCCAAATAACATCAATACCGTCAGAACCATTAATGTTAACACTATGCCCAAGAGCCAGAGCGCCAGCGTGAAAGGCGTCAAAAATAGGGCTAGAATTAAGTGCGCCATATTGTCTCCATAAATTAAATTTCATGATTAAATACCTTATACATTATTTACAAAGGAACAACAATGTCAAACATAACTGTGGTTACTACATTTCACAAAGCAGGATATGAACAATACGGAGAACGTTTTATTAATTCGTTTTGTGAAAGAGTTGATAAAAAAATAAAGTTATCTGTATATGCAGAAGACTGTCGTGTAGTTAATCCTGACCCTGCACAAGTACAGGTATTGGATGCTAAAACTAGTTTACCTAAACTTGTTGCTTTTAAAGAACGTTGGAAAAATGTTCCACATGCTAACGGTGACATTACTAATCATCCTGCAAGAAACGGTCGTAAAGATTGGCAAAAAGGTTTTAAGTGGGACGCTATAAGATTTGCTAATAAAACCTATGCTGTGTTTGATGCTTGTGCAAGACGCAAGCCAAAAGGTGATCATTGGTGTGTATGGATGGATGCTGATACATATGTTCATAGCAACTGGTCTTATAATGAGTTCCTCGCTCAACTTCCTAAAGATGTTTGGCTAACATATGTTGGTAGAGGTAAAGGCTCACAAACTTGGCCAGAGTGTGGTTTCTACGGGATGAATTTAAAAGATCCTGTATGTGATAAATTTCTTGCAGAATTTGAACGCATGTATGAAGATGCAGATAATGGCATGTTTAAATTAGCAGAATGGCATGATAGTTTTATTTTTGGACATGTACTTAATGCAATAAAAATTGACAACCAAAATGTTTTAGATTATAGTGCAGATATGTATTTACGAGAAGCAAAATCAGGAGGAGGTGGCCATCCTTTAATAAACGGACCTTTAGGAAAATGGATTGATCATATGAAAGGGGTACGCAAGCAAGAAGGTAGATCTAGAAAATCAGATATTATGGTTAATCGTAAAGAATCGTATTGGTCTAAATAATGAAACCTTGGTTGTTTGACGAACTTAAAATTTTTCTCGACGAAATTAAAATTTCAACAGTAGGCGAAATAGGCACTCATAAAGGAAACACTTCACTGCAATTAATTAAATATCTTAGTAGTAAAATAGACTTTTTGACCTTTTATGGGTATGATGTTTTTGATGATGCTATTAATAATCTATCATTTAACAGAAAAGAATTCAACGGCAAGGGCGGCGCATCTTACGAATATGTGTCAACACGATTAGAAAATTTAAAAAAACAAATAGATAATTTTGAATTTCACCTTTTGAAAGGACTTACTACAGACACATTAAAGAAACAGTCTTTTGACATTGTTTATATTGATGGAGGACACAGTTACAACACTGTAAAATATGATTATCAAATGGTGGAAGAAAGTAAACTAATCATTTTTGACGATGCACAAAATAAAAACAATGCTAATGAAGTGCCAGCATTTTTAAATGAATTAGGAAAAGAAAAATCTATACAGTATTTTAAAAGATGGGCTATTATACGTAATTACGCATAAATCTCCAAGCTGTCCCGTCTTTTAGTTCGTCAAAACTCCAATGACACATGCTAATACGTTCAATCCATTCTTGTCTATCAAACAAAATAGGGTCTTCTATATTTTCTAAATTTGTATTAGCAACTTCGCCATACATGCTATAATTCAATTGAGGATCCATTTGGAATACAGGTACACCCTGTATTAAACTAGCAACACCAGGACTACTATTATAAACAACTGTTGCCCAAGCATCTTTAAGATCCTGTCTTATATCTTGATTTTGAGAAATTTCGACATTAGGATATTTTAACTCTTTTAATCGCATAAGGGTTTTTCTATCGCCAGGATGACCTCTAACTATAATTTTTTTTGAAGTATAATTTTTTATTGATTTAATAGCGTTATGAGCAAAATTAATTACATTTGTTTTCTTCATACTCCAACCGCCGTTACGTTGTAAACAAAGTAATATATTGTTTCCTCTTGCTTTATAAGGAATTAAATCTATACCTATTGTATTTTTTATAGACTGCCATCTATTAGGATCAACATCTTTATCAAAATAAAAACCTGTTCCTCTAAAAACACCGTCAAAACTATATCTTAAATAGTTTCCTGGTTTATTACTTTTACCATTAGCATATAAGAAAAGATTACTGTCTACTATAAGTGTTCTTTTTTGGCATACACGTTGATGATCTATTACACGTTTTCTAAATAATAGATGTGGAGTCTGTTTGCTATCTTCATGAACGTATCCTTGGATAACAGCAACATCACAATCTAATACTGTTGGTTTATAATGGTTAATACCTTCTTCACCATTTGAAGCAACACCTTGTACAAAATTAGAAAGTATTAATGGTTTTTCTGGACTATTGTTTTTTGTTGGGATTCCAGAGTGGTAACTCACTACTTTCATTCACTGTTCTCCATGCGTATCCCGATCTTAGTTCATGTACATCAAATTGACAGTATGCGAGATGAGCAAAAAATCTATCTGTGGTTTCTCTTTCTGGCATGTGAGGATTATCAATATTTCTTATATCTTGTTCACAAATTGTTTGCGCAGCATTAGGACCAAGAACAACAGCAGGTTTACCTTCCAGAAGCGCCTCAACTGCAGCAATACTGTTGTAAGTTACTAAACAATGCACATCATCTGCAAGTGCTGCTTGTATTGTTTTATCTGTAACTCTTTCTGTTCTGTTTGGTTTTAACCTAATTTCAATAGGTCTACTACTGTATTTTTTTATTTCACTTACTACTTGTTTCACCCAATCTTCAGGACTAGGCTGTCCAAACAGTCTCATGGCTTTTTCACTAGGTGGACAAATTAAAATTTTTCTTCCTGGCGTTTGCTTTCTGTAACGATATCCATGTTGTTTGGCTCTATCTAGAGGACGTTCTATTATTCCTCCCAGATATTGCATATTATTTTTTGTAACTCTATGTAAATATTTGTTTTTAAAATTTCCAAAATATCCTGTGTCAATAGTGTAAAACGTTCTTCCTGTATCTCTACATTTTTGTATTGCTTTTCTACTGCCGCCACCAACGCCTCTGATAACTAGAGCTGTATCATCATTTAAATGGTCAGCATAAGAACTAACCACACCATTACTGCCCATTGCAAAGTTCTCTAGTATAGGATCATAAACATGACCTTTTCTTTCAAAGTTAACTTCACTTGTGTCAATTGCTACAATTTTTCCCATGTGATTTTTTACTCTTTCTGTAATCGATTCCCAAGTATTTCCTTCATAATACTTAGCATCTGGATCTACTAGATAATTTAAGACCGACTGTAGAATTTCTTTTTTGTCATCATTTACCTTCCATGTGTCTGGTGTAAGTTTGTGTTTAGCATTTGCTGCTTTTTGTGCATTATAACTTTTCTCTGCTAGATACCAATCTGCAGCATAATCACATAAACGGTAATCTTTGAACCAAGGACCGCCGTCTGTATAGTGTATTGCTGCCGGTTCATTTTTTTCATCTTCTTCGTAATATCCTGCCAACCAGTTCCATTCATGATGTAGTCTGCCAATGTCTCTATCTTCTAACCAACTAAATCTGTGTAAAAATTTTCCATCAATATCTGGGTTATTGACAAACTCTTTTGTTAATTTACGGTTTTTAGGATGTTCACAGTTGAACAACATGCACGAGCTCCAATTTTTTCTCGGATATATTGTTTGTTTTTGCCCATCCATTTTTGTTGTTGCTTTAGGTGTATAATCGTGTTGAACACACATAACGGCATAATTTTTATCTTGGGTTTCTTCAATTATCTTCCATAAGTTTCTTACATCTTTTTTGAATAAAAAATCACAATCAATAAAGAGTGCCCAACCCTTAAAATTACACAATTCAGGAACTAAAAATCTAGTAAAGGTAAATTCGGTAGAAGCTAATTTATCTTCATCTCTCCAATATACTCCTCTATCTCTCATCTCTTGTTGTTTAATAGGATATATTTCAATACTATTTGGATATTTTGCTCTATCCAAGATACTCTGTCTACAAACTTGATAGGCAATGTCTTCTCTGCTATCGTGTCCGATAAAAATTCTAATTATGCCGTCTTTCAATGTCTTCCTCCACACATTCTTCACCGTATTGTATTTCTACAATTTTCAACGGCTTATCTGTTTCATTAGCGAGCATGTGCCATTCTTTTGTGCCTATATGCAATGACTCATGCAGTTTATACTTACCTCGCAGTTCCATGTCTGTTGAAGAATCTAGTGTGTAAACACTTGCTTCTCCTTCTGATACAAACCAATGTTCTGCTCTCTTTTGATGTCGTTGCATACTAAGAGATTTACCTGGATCAACAGTAAGTTCTTTTACTTTAACTCCAGGTCCGTTTTCGTGTAACACTCGATAGTACCCCCATATTCTTTGTGTCTTAGGTTGTTTCCATTCATCTAAGATCCAACTGCTAGAATTTTTCTTATCTTCGCCGCCTATACCAAATTCAAAACTTACACCATAATGATTTTTATACATATCATATTCTGGTGTTGAATTGTTTGTTCTATCTCCACCATTTGCAAAAATAATTTCCGAATCACTACCTGTTGTAGACATCATATAAAATATTGCATGACACGCCGTATCATCTTTGTCGTCAAAACTTATAACTCTATCAACCATTTTAAGATTCTTGACAACTTCAAGTCTTTCGTTAAATGGCATAAACGGTCTACCCTTCTTTCGGGTAAGCCAATTGTCTGAATTGAGGCCAACTACTAATTCGTCGCCTAAATCCTTTGCAGCATTAAAAAAGGCTATGTGACCGCTATGTATAGGATCAAAGCCACCAGTGACTAGAACAATCTTTTTCATGTATATATTTATATGCGCAGTTTATATCAACAATACGGATTGGTTAGTTTATTTGGATATAGAGGTTTTAGATGCTGCCAAGGTAATCCTTGTTCTATCTCATCTGTACACCATTGGCAGTAGGCAAGGTTGTTTAACCATTGTTGTCTATCAAATACTTCAGGTTTTTCTAATGTAAATAAAGATTTGTTACTTACAGGCCAAGCCATTGAACTAGAACACAAACTAAACGTAGGTAATCCTTCGCAAGCACTCTCTGTAAGAGCATTAGTGTTGAATCCAACTACAGCCCATGATCTTTCAAAGTCTTCATATAAACCTTCTCCACCATTCAATAAGCCAGCGCCTTTATTATTTTGACTTATTTCAAAATTTTGAACTTTGCATCTTTCTATTATTTCTAATTGTTTTTCAACTCTAATAGGATGTAATCTTACAATAATTTTTCTATCTGTGTGTTTTCTAATTTCTTCTAAAGTGTTTTTTAAAAACGCATCATAACTGCCATGTTTTTTTAAAAGATTTTTTAAACTACTATCACCAGGACGCTGAAGTAAAAGTAGTATTGCACTTCCAGGTTGCCGCCAATCTTTAACTTCTATTTTTTGTTCTTGTTGAATTCTATCCCATCTATCTGAAGGACAATCGTTTGTATTGTACTCACCTTCATCAAAGAAATAACTCCACCAACTAAATCTATGATATGCTTTTGGATTAGGATAGTTTGGCATATTCCTGCGAAACACAGCAGACTCTGCACATATATAAGGTTTACCGCTGTAGCGTATAAACTCATAAATGTGTCCTAGTTTTTTTTGTCGCTTTTGTTCTAGTATATTGCTTTGTAAAAAAATGTCTGCACTATTAATTAAATCTTTATCTTCCCAATCAACTAACTTGACATTGTCACCGCCAATAATAGGATGATTTTTATATGCATCTTTTATTGCAACTATTAATGGTTCAGATTTTTTCATTTACAAAATACATTCCTGTTTTTTCTAAAAATCTATGTTTTTTCTTTTTACCCATTGTAGAAACACTACGTAATTGATTAGTTAGATTTTGATCTAATCGAAAACCGTATTTCTTCATAGTGTCGATCCAATATGGCGGGTCTTGGCAATTTACATGATGGTATCCTGTTTGGCCAACGACCGCATGTGTTATAACAAGGTTCTTGCATTTCTGCATTGCTTGAACATAGTTAGGAATATATTTTTCATATACATGTTCTACAAATTCAACACTCCAACCAATATCAAATATTCTATCAATTGGTGCAGGACCTAATGTAAAATCATGTATTAAAAACTTTGAACTATCATAACGGTCCAAAGTATAGTCTCCGTCAATACCTAACACAGAAAAGCCTTTTTGTTCAGCAAGTTGTACCATACCGCCAGGACCACAACCTATGTCTAAATAAGTCTTATGTCCTAGAGTTTTAAACCAGTCCAGTGCTCCTTCGTCTAAATGTGTAAGTCCGTTATGGCCGCCGAGATGTTCTTCTAACATTAAATATCCTTAACTATAAATTTTTTGTAAGTGCTTAGATACTTATCTTTTTCTTTTTGCCTACCCTTTAAAGTAAGAAACACACTTTGATTTCCGTTTTTTCCTATGCTCATCCAATATAATCTTGGAGGCTGTTCGGCAAACACAAAATCTTTGCTTAAACTATCTAAAACATTTTGATCGTGAAATGGTGCCCATTCGTCAATAGGTTTTGCTAATAATCGCTTTGCAAATTCTTTTTTAAAGCCAGGATATCCAAAAGTTACTAATCCTGCTAACCAGTGATGATCTTTTAGATGTCTAAGTACTGTAATTCTATTTGCTACTTCTTTAAATTTCTCAGGTGTTGTTTGACGAGTGCAAATAGTATCTGCGTCTAGCGTCATTACTAGATCTTTATCTGTAAATTTTTCTGCTACTTTCAAAAATCTTACACTTTGAAGGTAACCTATTTTTACTGTATCATTAGGAAAAGTTCTATGTTCAGTTGTGTATTGAACACCTTCAACTTTTTCTATATGTACGGGGTTTACAATATGTACATGACAGGTAATCCAAGGATTAAAATATTTAATGCTACGGACTAAATGAATTGCCCAGTCATCATAGTAAGTTTGATCGCACCCAACTAATATGTTATAACGTTGCATCTTCCATGCCCGCCACACGCAATTTAACTACATTAGTTATCTGCCATTGCTTCTGGTCTAGTGCTTTTAGAACACCTAACCATTTGTTCCGCATTAGTGCAAATTCATTAATTATCTTTTCATAATCAACAACGTCTGCCTCGCCGTCAACGTATTTTTCAACGTCACGGCTTGACAGAGCTCGTTGATAGTTTTCAAGATACTTTTTGAAAAATGAACTACGCAACCTGCGTAGCTCAATGTTTAGATAGTTTAGGATTGCTTCAATCTCTTGCAATTGGTTAAAGCGGTGTTCGACAATGCCGGGCATTTCTGCCGCGGCTCGTTCTACATTGCCGTGTAGTTTTACTTCCTTACGAGCTTCAGAAAGTTCTAACTCAAAGTGAGCTACTGCGTCTGGAATCTTAGAAATATCTCGTGATATCTCACTATACCAACCCATTACCAGTCCTCTTCTTCGTCATCGTATGAGTCATTATCAACATCAAGATAGTAGTTAATTGCATTGTCAAGATCATTACAGTTGCCCAGTGCGTTTTTAAAATGTTCATCGTCTGCGCCATAATCCGCACAGACTTCAACGTAGCGTTCTGCAACAACTTCAATATTTTTCTTGTCAATGTTATCCTTAAATACTGTCCAAATATCAACAATTTGTGCTTCATCCATTAACAGGCTCCTCGATTGGTTCTTCTATGTCGTCTTGGATATTTACCTTTTCATTAGTAATATTAACATGATCTGACATTACCATATCGAGCAATTCGCCTGTCCAGTTTTTACGATATTCTTTGTGTTCTTCACCTTTTGAATCAGTGTATTTTAGTCTGTTGCCGTCTTTAGATAACACACCTTTCTTTTCAAAAAGTTCTACAAGTCCACTATATGGATTCATACCTGTTTCGTATGGAATCTTAACTTGTACACCTTCAAACGGTTTAGCATAACGTGTTTTCATAACTTTACAACCTGCACGAATACCACGCACTTCGCTAATTTTGTTACCGTCTTCATCTTCTTTTAGTTTCAACTTCTTCATTGCAACTACAATACTTGATGCATAGATAAAGCCTTGACCACCTGATATTTTATCATCTGGATCAAACATATCCTGTGATGCATATGTATGGTTAGTGCATACAAGTCCTACATTGTGACTACCAATCATGTTCACAGTATTACGTACTAGTGATGTTAGTGCTTTAGGCTTACGACCCATATCGCCTTTCATATCACCCTTGTTAAATTGATCTACATCTGTAGGTGTTAGCAACATACCCAAACTGTCAATAACAAATAGTACCTTAGGACGATCTTCTTCGTCCATTGCTTTGTAGTCTGTCATAAATGTTGAAATAGTTTTTGCTACATCATCAATCATTGACATGTTAAGTTTAAGTAGTTTTTCTTCTGATGTGTCTACATCAAGTGCATGTAGCCAACTTTCATCAAGTGCATTCTCTGAGTCAATTAGTACAACAAAGATGCCTTGATCCTGTGCTGCTTTTACAATGTTCCCTGCACAGATATAACTTTTACCTGCACCAGATTCACCTGCAAACACAGTCACCTTACCCATAGGTACACCTTTGTGGAAGTCACCTGAGATAAGATAGTTGAGTGCATAGTTACCTGTTGAAATCCAATCAGTGGGATCATTAAATCCTGCACTCATACCTGAAATAGATTTTGTTAGTTGTGTCCGAAACTTGCTCGGATCAAACGATTTAGCCATAGTATCTCCTTATCAAATAAATGGGAGGGATTGCTCCCTCCCTGTGCTATTAGTTACTTTGTCTTGAACGGATCATTGCAAGAATGTCTTGCGCATTGCCACTTTCTGCAGATGCTGACTCAGCTGCTGGTGCTGGAGTTGCTTCTGGTTGTGGTGCTGGAGCAGTTTCTACAGCTGGTGCTGGAGTTGCTGCTGGCGCTTCTGTTCTTGAAGTTGCAGTGCCGTTTGAAGATGATACATTTGGATCACCTGTACGTGCTGCCATACCCGCTGGACGGAAATACTGTCCAAAACGTTCAGCATCATAAGCCTCGCCATCGACACTTGCTTCAAACATCTCCTTCATAACCTTAAGTTCTACATCAGTAGGTTTTTTAGGTAAGAAGTCGCTCAAGTTAAACAAACTATGCGTGTTTACTGCTTGCATTTCTGCATCACCAAGTGGACGCTCTCTACGAGCCCAGTTTGATGTTGAATAGTCTGCATAACCACCTTTGGTTGTTTTTGCAAGACGGAAGTCTACACCAGCAGTATAATCTGTTGGTAGTTCTTCCATGTCTGGATCCATTAATGCCGCTTTGATAATTTGGAAAATTTGTGGACCAATAATAAATCTACGGATTGGATTTTCCGGAGTTCTATCTTCTTGTAGTGGTGAATCAGTTACAAAGCCTTGGAATACGTATGAACGTTTCTTCCAATACTTACGACCCATGTCTTCAAGACTTGGATCTTTAAACCATGCACGTACCTCATTTAAGATATCGCATGTTTCACCATACATTTCCATACATGGAATTTGTACCTGTACAGGGCGTGAATCAGTTTCACCTTTTACGCCTGCAAATGGAAGTTTGATCATCAAACGTTCTTTCCAAAAGAAAGTGTTTGACTCATCTCCATCAGGTAAGAAGCGTAGAGTACTTGTCTCTCCTTCTTTCATATTCCAAAATGGGAAAATTGCGTTGTCGCCGCCGCTTGTTGAACCACCGCTTGTGCGTGATTCTTGCTCTTTTAGTTTTGCTCTTATTTCAGCTAATGATGCCATAGTTTTGCCTCCTTATATATTGCCTATTGCATTGTGCCTAAAAATCATATAGCACATTATGTACTATACGATAATATTTAGCAGAAGTCAACCTTTTTCTGCTAGTTTTTTGAATTAAATAGCTAATCCAGCCATTCTTTTCAAATCATCCAGTTCACTTGACTCGTCTGTGCCATCGTGTTGTGGAATTCCTCTTGTGATTGGTTCTCCTGTTGTAGGATCTCCATCTATTCCTCCGATTGTATATCCTATTTCTAGTTTCATACCTGGTCGAATTTTGCTTGGATCATCTATATTGTTTATCTCTGCAATGTGTTGTATTGCTTCTTCGACGTCCATGCCTTTAAGTTCGTTTTGCATAAATCTTTTTGCGATACTGAACATAGTGTCACCTTGTTGTACAGTATATGTTCCAACATGATCTTCTTGCATAGTATTTGAGTTACGCATTTGGTGTTGTTCAAACTTGTGTTTGATTGCTTCGATAAATTCTTTTGCTCCTGTAATATACTGTTCGCCGTAGTCTTTTTCTACCGCTGTTAGCACTGCTGTTTCACCTTTTGGAAACTCACCAGTTTCTCTATCAAACAATGATAATACAAATTCAGTTACAGGAATCTTTTCGCCGTCTACTTCCATTTCATCTTCATCATCATCTCTTGCTTTTTTAAGAGCTTGGGTAAATTTGTTGCCTTCTTCTGGCTCGCTATCTAAGCCTGATTCAACTACATCGTCTGCCCATGATTCAAAACTTTCAAAGTCATACTGTCCGTGATCCCAATCATCGCCACCGTATAGGTCTTGATATTCATCGTATGAACTTGGCTGTCCGTCATCATTGTCTTCGTCTTGATGATCTTCCCAAAACTCGTCAGCCATGTCAATTACACTACTGTATGTATCATGAAACTCGTGCATTTTCATGTCTTGTGCATCGTCGGCCATTTCTTTATATAAAGCAATATCATCAATGCCATATAATTCTTGGAAATTATCTTCGTGTGGATAATGACTTTCGCCTAGCAAATCCTCAGGACCAAGTTCTTTTGCTTTGGTCTTTTCATTTACTAACTTGTAGATATAAGGAAATACATCTTTTAATTCTTCATTAAACTGTCTAATAGTTAATTGATCAATCCAATTGCTTGCAACTTCTTCTGGCACTTCTTCTAGCACAGGTTTTTCGAAACCTTCAAATGCTGTTTTGTAATGTGTAGGTTTTTGTAGTTGTTCGATTGTTTTCTTTACTGTGTCAATTCTTTCATATACAACATCCATATAACCTTGTAAACCTTCAGCCATTACACCTGAGCGACCCATGTAATTTTTGAATTTACGTAGTTTGTTTAATTCTTCTGAAAGACTAACAATGTATTTGCCGAAATCATCATAAGCATTACCGCCTTCGCTTACGTGACGAGCCATTGCTCTTGCACCATTCAAGTGTCTGTAGGGATACTTAAATCTTTCTCCTTGATCACTTTCAATGTAGATTGCTTCTACATGTTGTGTTCTACCATGTGCAAGTTCTTGGTTTACAGGCTTGCTGTGTCTAAGTGCAAGTCTTGCACTACCAACATCTTGATAACTGGTCTTGCTTGTACCATACATCTTTGATTCGCTCATTGTTGTGTCTCCAGTATTATTCGCTAAAAATTTATAATCTCTGCGGTTGAGATTTGATTTAGTAATATCTCTTGTGTCAAAATTTAATAGTCTTTTCTTTGCAAAGTAACGTAGTTCTTTTAAAAATCCGTACCATTTTTCTTTGGTAAACTTGTCTTGCCCTTCAACAAAATTGTTGCTGTACATAACACTTAGGCTTTCGTTGTCAACGCTTACACTGACTTTGCCTAGGTTTTTGTCGCCTTCTTTGAAGTCAAAATCAAAGAAACGTGCTTCTGACGGCACATTAGTAACTACGCCCTCTTGGTTACCTATTGTAACTGAAGGGAATCTACCTCTAATTTTGTTAAACAGCTCTTCGCCTATTAAATCCAAGTTTTTCATATTAGTATTTATCAATAGTTGGTGCTAATGAAGATTGGCATGGGTGGTTCGTAATCTTCTTCAGATTCCATGCTTTTGAATGTATTGTACACCCTTGGATCCCAATCTCTCAGCACACTCATAATTCTTATTACAAGTAGTGTAGCACTAATTAGATCATCTGTTTCACCTGTCTTTGCTTTGTACGTGCTACCTGTTGCTACAAATCCTTTAAGCTCACTGATCATTGCACCTGAACTAATTTTCATTTTATCATTTTCAATCATGGTTTTTAATCTGCTACACGCACTAATTTTTGTCGAATGTGTGGTATTAAATCCTTTGCGGAACTTGCGCACATGTCCTTTACGCATTGGTTCACTTACAAATAAACCTGGAATATTCTCTTCACCAAAGTCGTTTATTACAATCAGTGCTGCTTCACCAATTGAATTGTTTTCAACACTCCAATATATGCCTTGAGGATTTTGCGTTTCGTTTGCGATATGATTGCAAATGTCTGCAAGTATGCGTATTTGTCCTGTAATTGCTGTCGTGTTGTGACGCCACTCTGCCACCTGTTTGTATGTAGGCAGTTCAAAAACTTGTATTGCAGCGTAATCACCACCTGTGCCCATACTAGGATCTAATGCTATAATATATGTTTTGTCTTTTTGTAATTTTTCATACCAGCGTGTTTGACCCATATTCATCAAAGGATTGTTTGGTTCAAGAGCTGACAATTTTATAGCATTTATTAAAGTCTCATCAAATACTAAAAATTCACATTCATATTCACGCCGAAATCTTTCTTCTCCTATACGTCCTAGCTCTTCGTCTTTCCATTTTTCATCTCTATCAGGATGTTCACTCCAATGACAAGTAAAACTATGAAATCCATTTATGCCTACATCTTGCTCGTTGCCATGTTCGTCATATTTTCTTTCTGCCTCTTTCCAAATCACAGCAAAGGTATCTTCGTCTGAGTTTGGTGTTGAAGTTATAATAGCACGACCACCTGTTGCCAGTGTAGGAGATATTGAAGTCCAAAATTCGTCTGCAATAGTAGGACTAACAAATGCAAACTCATCACAATATAGTAATGATATGGACATACCACGTCCAGTGTTACCTGTTGTAGTAGCACTTACAATACGAGAGCCGTTTTCAAATTCCATCGATCCTTTGTTGTAGTTTACAACACCTGCTCGTATATGATCAGGACACAGTTCGTATGCATATCTTACTCGTTGCATAATTTCTTGTGCGCCTGTATACTTGTGTGCAGCAATTAGCACAGTTTGATCAGCATTAAACATTGCATACCAAAGCAAATATATTGCAGCACAGGTTGTTTTACCTGTTTGTCTTGGTAGCATGTTAATATTAAATCTGTAGTTGTGATAACTTTTTAGTAGGCGTTCTTGATAGTCATAAGGATCAAACAACAACTTACCTTTGACAGGGTGTTGTATGTATGCAAACTTTTCTGCAAAATATAGATAACCTGTGTCAGGATTCATACACTGCATTAGATCATTGATCTGTTCTTCAGTGTAGGTTTCTCGTTGATTTGCTTTTTTGGTGAGAACACCGTCTAAACTTTTACTCATGAAAGTATTTAACCAAAAAAATAGCGCCTTTCGACGCTATTGATTTATTTGTTTTGAAGTTTTTCTTCTAATGCTTTGTACAGTTGTGCTTTAATACTGTTTTCTAAAGCCATTGGATTATCGCCGCCTGCTACTGGGGGATGTGATTTTTTCTTTTTATGAATACCACCTGATTGATACATGTAGTCGTCATCTTTGTATTCTTCGTCTGGTGAATTGTCCCAACCATCTTCTTCGACTTCTTCATCATTTTGTCTTGGATCTTTAACTCTTATATCACCTGGATTTTTATTTGAGTTTGGTCCGCCTGATAGTTTAATAATATCCATCATATCACTTTCAGCTTCGTCTGGTGAATTGTCCCAACCATCGCCACCGCATGGTGTATCTTCTCCATGATCACCACCGCAAGTTGCACATGGCATTGGACCTTGTTTATGACTGTCTATATCTGTATGCATGGCATCGTGTGCCATTGGCATATCTATGTGCATATCTGCAACTGGCGCAGCATTTGGCATGCCTGCATTTTTTAATATGCCTAATAGTTCTGCAAGTTCAGAAGCATTATCTGCTGTTATGTTCATACTTGCACCTTCATTTATTTTTTTAGTCATATCATATTCCTTACTGGCATTTTGTTGCCCTATAATTTTTGCGTTTAATCTTTTTCCTTTGTTTGCAACAAAGTCTTGTAAATTCTTTAATGGACCGTATCCACGTGTTACTGTTCCGTCTTTGTTAGGAATGTCAACATATGGTGTAGGATACTTTGCTTTCATTTGAGATACATTCATATTAGCTTGATCAGCAGGTCTGTTAGGCGCCATTTGTATGTATGTTTCTTTTGACACTTTAGGTGCTGTTGGCGCATTTCCAAGATCATCGCCGTCACGCTGTCCGTCAGGTCCTAGGTTATTAGGCTGTTGTCCACCTCTGTTTCCATCATCTGGTCCTCTTGTTGCTTGAGTTCGTCCTTGGGCTGCTTGAGGTTGTGCTTGCGTTCCTGGGTCACCATCTGTTGGTGTTGCTGGTGCAGAAGCTCTTGTTGCACTAGGGCTTGCAGCCATAGCTGCATTAGCTCTATTCATAATGTTTTGATATGCATCTGCATTACTTTGAGCCCAGTTGCTATTACCAAGTTGTGAAAGTAAATCGCCTAATTTTGCTTTTTGTTCTTCAGTAGCTTCACGTACTAATGATTCAGCTAGATTAATTGCTCCACGCATTGCTGTAATACTATCTTGATCAGCACTTGCTGACACAGTCTGTCCTCTAGGCATCATTTGATTAATTAGATCATTTAATTCATCTATTAGTCTTTGTGTTTCTGCATCGGGTGCATTTGCTTGTGTTTCTCCTGGATCACCATCAGTTGGTGTAGGATTTGCTTGAGCTGTGTCGCTGCCTCTTGTACCGTCACCTTGGTCACCTGATGCTGTTGCACCAGTACCACCAGCTTGTGCACCGCCTGCTTTTACTTCTTCAATTTTTGCAAGTGTTGCAGATCCTGCTTGACCGTCTACTTGTAGACCGTTTGCTCGTTGAAATTCTTGTACTGCTTTGAACGTTCCGTTGCCATATTTGCCGTCTACACCATTTGGATCAAACCCTAGGTCTTTTAAATCCTGTTGTAATTTTTCAATTTCAGGCATTGCCTGTTTGCCGCCTTCATTGTAGCGTGTCATTAGATCTTTTTGATTTGCAGGATCAGTTTGTCCAACTGTGTTACCTTGAGTAGTTGTGCTTGTTCCTGGGAGTGGATTGGCATTTGCATCATCTGGTGTAGCAGGTTGCTGTGGCTCTGCAGCAGTATCATCTGCTGTTGCCGCTTGAGCATCTGCACTTGGTGCTGGTGTGGTTGGTGTTTCATTAGGATCAGCACCTGATGCTTGTGCTGCTGCTACAGCTGCTTGTGCTGCCGTGTCGCCCAAACCTAATTTTTCTTTGAACCAATCAAGTAAGCCTTCTTCTATTTGTTTTTGGGTTTGTTCACTTTGTTTGCCATATGCATCTGCTTTTTGTATAAGGTCTCTAATATCCATGGTTAACTTCCTACTGGGCTTTTTGTGTTTTGTTTTTGGTCAATGTCTTTACTGTCTCCAGGTTTAACACCTTCAACAGGATCAATAGCTCGTTCTTTGCGGGCTACTTCTAATTCTTTCAACAAATCCATTACTCTATTTTCACCCACTTCGCTTTGTGCAGATTCACCACCCATATCTTCTGTATTTAGAATCGATTCAT
>Ga0222719_10001237_pt1 | contig 25096 bp, 20 predicted proteins | sample C33_34DmetaG_FD_165039 | JGI IMG/M metagenome (GOLD analysis project Ga0222719, IMG submission 165039) | Estuarine water microbial communities from San Francisco Bay, California, United States - C33_34D | ecosystem: Environmental > Aquatic > Marine > Unclassified | place: USA: California...
TTACATTACATGTTTCAATAGCATTGATTAATCCTTGTTGGCTTACATTACATGTTTCTATAGCATTGATTAATCCTTGTTGGCTTACATTACATGTTTCAATATCATTTATTAATCCTTGTTGGATTACATTACATGTTTCAATAGCATTGATTAATACTTGTTGGTTTACATTACATGTTTCAATATCATTGATTAATCCTTGTTGGCTTACATTACATGTTTCAATATCATTGATTAATCCTTGTTGGATTACATTACATGTTTCTATATCATTTATTAATCCTTGTTGGTTTACATTACATGTTTCAATAGCATTGATTAATACTTGTTGGTTTACATTACATGTTTCAATATCATTGATTAATACTTGCTGGCTTACATTACAGGTTTCAATAGCATTGATTAATACTTGTTGGTTTACATTACATGTTTCAATAGCATTGATTAATCCTTGTTGGCTTACATTACATGTTTCAATATCATTTATTAATCCTTGTTGGCTTACATTACATGTTTCTATAGCATTGATTAATCCTTGTTGGCTTACATTACATGTTTCAATATCATTGATTAATCCTTGCTGGCTTACATTACATGTCTCAATGGCAGATACATAACGTTCCCAAGTGAAAAGCTTACTATTACTATCAATATGTAAATCATTTAGGTATATTGATTCGCAAAAAACATTATCAATATGTTTTTCATTAGTTCCAATGTTTAGATTTAGTGTTTGAGGAACTATAGATTTATGAATTATGATATTGGATTCATCAAATTGTAAAGTTTTATTTATTTGATTAGAATTATTAAGAATACCGATGCTACCATATGAGTTTGAATGATACTCAATCCCAACACCAATATTAAAATCATCTTCTTCTAAATTACTTTGTGCGTGAATAGTTAAAAGAGAATGGTTTGTAGAAGAAGCAAATCTACCAACAATATCAACATTTGAAGAAAATACTGCGATACCTATTTCTTCATCAAAATGCATATTATATAATCTTATTTAATAGGTTCATTTTTTAAATTCTAAACATTTTTACAAGTATCTTTGTATTATTAATCTTATTTTCTAAAGCAACATTGTCAATCTCAAAAATTCCACTATTTTTTGAAAAATAATCCCAACAAATAAGTTCTTTGTTTTTTTCCAAAATATCTAACATGTTTTTATTCATTGAAAGTAAATTCCAATTAACTTTATCAAGGTTGTCAATCAATAACTCACGAGCGTTTGGGTTTGCTGATAAGAATGCCCAATCTATTTTATCTCTATTATTTTTCAAAATATCAATGGCATCTTTAGAACTATTTCTTGATAATCTTGACCAAAGTTTATAATCATTACATTCTTCAATCGAAACATTTTTTTTATGTTTAATTACTTTTCTCAATAATTCAATTCCATTAATATTACTTGCTAAATCATAAATAGGTATTTCATCATAAGAAAAATAATCTTGAATTAATTTAATTGCCTCTTTATTTCTACATAAAGACCTAAGGTTGGCATGTTTTATTTTTTTTTTGATAATATGTATTGCATTGGTATTTAAACAGATATTATCCCATTTTGATGACGAATTAATGTCTTTTTCAGAAAATTCGTTTATAGCATTTTTATTTCTATATATACTTACTATCATGCTTATTGGTGAAAACATTGATTTTAGGAGTGGTATTGCATTTTTATTTTTTGCAAGACTATAGATATTTAAATTTCTTTTAGGTTGCTTTTTAAGAAAATCAATAGCATTTGGGTTCTCACATAAACTATTAATGTTAAGTTTTTGAGGGTCAATCCATTTTAATAATTTATAAGGAACATTGTCTTTTTCTATTAAAGTTGCTATTTTTTCAGCAACATCTTCATTCATTTTATAAAAATTTTTACTTATTGCTTATATATTATCGTTAATTTCCTTTGCTATTTGTTCAACTGATTTATTGTTACCATCAATGACATAAAGAAAAGTTTTAGCATTTGTATAAGCTCTTTCATAAGCATCGTGCAACTTCTCAAGATATTGAAGTGATATCAAATTCTCACTTTTTCTATTTCTGGAAACTATTCTATCATAAGCAACTTTGGGAGCAGTTTTGATGTAAAATGTTTTTTTTGGTTTCCACAGTTTATCTGTCAAATTATACATCTGATCAATTATTTCATATTCTTCTTGTGTATATTTATCTTTTAGAACTTCTACGAAGGTATGCCTTGTGAAGTATGGGCTGCGCTCTAGAATTGTTGGTGTTGAACTGTTATCTTTAGATTGTAGCCAACATCTATCTTCCCATACTTGTTTTTGGAACTCAAAATACCCTTTATCTTCTAAATACATCTTATCTAAATAATTTTGCCATTTATCAACAGGTTCTAAATCAACGTTATATTTATAATTTTTATGTAGATGCAATAGAATGGATGATTTTCCTGCTCCAATATTTCCATCAATACAAATGAAGTTATTATTAATATTCATATCTATTTTCAAAAATCAAAATATATTATTTCATTTTTTCCCAGAAAATTTTAAAAGTTTTGAAGATTTTTTTGATTTATTAACATAACATTTCATTTTAATATATATAAATGACGCGAGAGCATATTTTACATTTCTACTTATTTTTCTATTCTTTTTTTTGATAAAATAATTTATGTAAAGAGCAATGTTATAAAGGTTGTTGTCTTCTCCACCACCTTGTATTGTTTGATATCCGAATGGTTCGCTTATTGATAAACCCCCAATAATATGCTTTCCCCAATTAATATCTCCATGATTATACCCAGCATTTTCACTAAATGCACCATGGTTTGTAAGACCAAGAGTAGCACCACCTACAAACATTTTTTCATTACAATTACCATTTATTTTTTTGAATACATCTGCCATCTTTTTATCAGTAATAGTCTTTTGTTCAGGAACTGCGACTAACGCACTATTTAATAAATTATCTACATATAATTTTAGTCCAATACAATCAGTATTTGGATGATTTTGAATTTTATGTGCTATGTTTTCAGGTAATAGCAAAATGATGTCTTTGTAAATATCAGGAGTCATTTATTATATATATAATAAATAAAGAAATCCTATAATGTTTTCAGGTCAAGATACTCCAATAAACATATTAAATGGTCGCGTAAATGTGATGAGTAATGATAATAAATTTAAGATATTTAAAGAAAAGTATATCAATGATTGTTCATTTAAAAAGACAGCAATTGGGCATCAAATATCATCTACACCATTGTCTGATATATATTTTTCCAAACAAAATATAGATGCTTTACAATTAGGATTGAAAAATATGATTTTAAATAAATCTCAGGGTAAATATAATATATCTAGACAAAGTGATATTGAACTTAAAATAGTAATGAGGTCAATATATTTACAATATGCTACTAACAGTAGAGATGTTGATATCATAACACAAGTAAAAACCTTAAACAAGAGAGTATTAGATTGGTGCGTTCCAGAAATAATAAGCAATATAAAACAACAGGAAAAATATATGTTAGATATTAGCACACTTCCAAGACCCATTGAAAGAGGAATATTAACATCGTCAAAAGGAACTAAGCAATTGGAAATGTATGTTGAATAAATATATTCTTAATAGAATATAAAAAGAATAAAATGATTCAAGAACCCGAAAAGAAGGCAAAACATAATTACTTCATGGGAACAATCGCAATTTGCGTTGTTTATATGATACTCGCTCTGTTAATGCTTATTATTGGCAAATTTACTGATTTTGGAAAATCACTATTATTTGGTTCAATGATTTCTTTTACTACTACATTCATAATTGGAACTATTTTTGTTGTTATAATAGCAACTATTATGGTGATTGAATATAAACCTCCTGATAATAAAGTTAGCATGCCTAATATATATAAATCAGATTCTTGTCCTGATTATTGGGAATATGTTTCCATAAAAGAGGAAGAAAACGATGATTACGGACAAGATGTTAAATTTGATGTAAATGGTAATACAAGTAATTTGTATGATATTCCTGAAGTAAGTAAAATGCAATCGAATCATAGATCCTATAAATGTGTTCGTAGTGATATATATGCAAAACCTCCTACTCAAAAATTAAATTCTGATATGCCAGGATTTGACGACGAAGATGATAATAATAAATTTCGAGGATATTTGGCATACATGACTGAAGCGGAATCTAACGCAGATGTTAATAATTCAAATGTTTGTGCTCACGTTTTCCCAGAATATCTTTCTTATTTAGATAATCAAAAATTTATTGACAACAATCGACATGGTGATACAAACCACTACAGGTGTAAATATGCTAAATTATGTGATATTCCTTGGACTGATGCTGGATGTGATTAAAAATTATAATTTTTTTTTGTTTTAAGATATAAACAATTCTTTTTATTATTGAATAATATGAAAGTAAAAAAACGTAATGGCGAAATCGAAGAAGTCAGTTTTGACAAAGTCATACGTAGAATAAAAAATCTTTGTGATGAAAATTGTGGAAACAAAGAAAAAATAAAAACTATTGACGCTTCAGACCTTGCACAAAAAGTATGCGCCCGTATTTATGATAATGTTAAGACTTCTCAACTTGACGAACTAGCAGCACAAATTTGCGCATCTTATGTAACAGAACATCCTGATTATGGTTTATTGGCATCACGAATCATAATAAGCAACCATCAAAAAAATACATCCCCTTCGTTTAGTGAGACAATAAATATGCTTTATAATGCTAAAACACCCCTTGTATCAAAGGAAATAATGGACATTGTTGAAAGTAATAAAGAAAAGATAAACTCTGTTATGGATTATGATAGAGATTATTTGATTGATTTCTTTGGTTTTAAAACTTTAGAAAGATCTTATCTATTAAGTGTTAATGATAAAGTTGTTGAAAGACCTCAACATATGTTTATGCGTGTTTCCTTAGGAATTCATGGAAATGATATTAAAGAAGCAATTGAAACTTATGAAATGATGAGTTTAAAATATTTCATTCATGCTACACCTACACTCTTTAACTCTGGAACACCGAGACCACAGATGGCTTCTTGTTTCTTACAGGCAATGAAAGAAGATAGTATTGATGGAATTTTTGATACTTTAAAAAGTTGTGCTAAGATTAGCAAGTATTCAGGTGGTGTTGGGCTTCACATTCACAATGTTCGTGGTAGGGGTGCATATATTAAAGGGACTAATGGAAAAAGCAATGGCATTATTCCAATGCTTGGTGTATATAATAAAACAGCAATGTATGTTGACCAATGTTTCAGAGGTGATACTCAAATATATACTCAGAATGGCACTACAAAAATTGAGAATATCAAAGAAGATGATTATGTTCTAACGTCAGATGGTTCATATAAGAAAGTTCTAAAAACAATTAAAAAACAAGTTAATAAACAAACTCTTCGTATTAGAACAAAAAATAGCATAGACACCATATATGTTACTCCCGAACATCAAATTTATGCTATGATTAACCCACCTTCAATTCATATTACTGACATGGTAAAATATCTTGATGATAATTTGCATTTTGAGCCTAAATATGTAGACGCAAGCAAACTTACCACATTTGATTATATTGGTTATCCTATTCCTCAGAAACAAAATGATAATTCTTATGATAAAGATGATTGTGTGTTTGCAGGATTTATGTTTTGTAATGGATATGAAAACAAAAATAAAAGCATTATCTATTTTTACAAAGGCAAAAATAAAGATTTTGTGATTGATTATTTTAACAAAAAATCAATTGAGTACATTGACAACTATAACAAAATTGAATGGGATACAACAGAAAAAACCAAAAATGTTGATAAATACATTTCTTTGAACAAAGAAGATAGCACCAATTTCATTATTGGTTGCTTAAAATCTAATGGATGTGAAATAAACGAAAAGTATCAATGTATGTTTTTCAATACAAACTCCAAACAGAAAGCATATATTATGAAATATATGTTTATGAAAATTGGTATATTGGTTGATGGATTTTTCAATAAAGAACAAAATAACTATATATTAGCAATCCCATATACTAAAAAACTTTTTGAAATGTTAGACTATTCAGGTAATGCTTCACTCAATAAAAATATTACGTTCTTTGAGTATAACAACATTCTTTGGACTGGTATCAAATCAATTAATAAAATGTCGAAGTATGATGGGCTCGTTTATGATTTAAATATTGAAGATAATCATAACTATGTAACAGAAATGGGAATTGTTCATAATTCTGGTAAAAGAAATGGCAATTTCGCAATTTATCTTGAACCATCTCACCCTGATATTGAAACATTTATTGATTTAAGAAAAAATCATGGTAATGAAAGTGAAAGATGTAGGGACCTTTTTACTGCTATTTGGATGCCTGACCTATTTATGAAAAGAGTTGAAAATAAAGAAATGTGGAGTCTAATGTGTCCAGATAAATGCCCTGGATTAGCCGATTGTTATGGAGATGAATATGAAGAACTATATACAAAGTATGAGAATAATAATATGTATGAAAAACAAGTTAAAGCTCAAGATTTATGGATATCAATTTGTAAATCACAAATTGAAACAGGAACACCTTACCTCGTCTTTAAAGATAGCGCAAACAAAAAAAGCAACCAAAAAAATATTGGAACCGTTAAAAGTAGTAATCTTTGTGTGAGTGGAAATACAGACATTATAACAACTTCAGGTGTTTATGAAATTAAAAATATGGTTAATCAAATCACAGAGATTTGGAATGGATTTGAATTTTCTCAAGTTGAAATTAAAAAAACAGGCACTAATGTTGAAATGATGAAAATAGAATTTTCAAATGGTGAATGTTTAATTTGCACACCTGAACATATTTTCTATATTGAAATAAATGATAATCAAGATGCTATAAAGGTTAAGGCTTCTGATTTGAAACAAAACATGAAAATTATTAATTACAATCTTCCATTAATCAATTATAAAGAAAGTAAAGAAGTTGATATTGATACTTCGTCTAAATTCGCTGACAAAGCAAAATGGTTATTACATACAATTAAAAAGAATGGATGTTTTAAAGAAACTTTTATTGAAATAAATGACCAGGATAGCACTATAGAACCTATTATTCATTCAATGGGTGTTGATTTTAAAACTTGTGATGGTAAAATCAACTGTCGCATAAATGATATGAAAGGTATCAAAACAGTTCCAATAAATAATATTACAATTAAAAATATTATAAAAGAATGGAATACAGAAGATAGCTATTGTTTTACAGAACCAATCAGGAACTATGGAGTTTTTAATGGTATATTAACAGGACAATGCGCGGAAATTATTGAATATAGTGATAAAGATGAAACAGCAGTTTGTAATTTAGCAAGTATAGCATTACCTACTCATATTAAAAACAATGCTTTTGATTTTGACTCTTTAGCTAAATCTGCTAGTATTGTTTGCAAAAATCTTAATAAAGTAATTGATAGAACATTTTATCCTACAAAAGAAACAGAATATAGCAACAAAAAACATAGACCTATTGGTATAGGTGTTCAAGGACTTGCCGATACTTATGCTATATTGAATTTATCTTTTGAAAGTGATGAAGCAAAGGAATTAAACAAAAAAATATTTGAAACTATATACTATGGTGCTATGAAAACATCTTGTGAACTAAGTAAAAAATATGGACCTTATCAAACATTTGAAGGTTCTCCAATAAGTAAAGGTGAATTTCAATTTGACTTAAATGGCATCTCTAAATCAGAGTTATCCGGATTATGGAATTGGGAAGAACTTCGTAAAAATGTTATGAAACATGGAGTGAGAAATAGCTTGATGATCGCTCTTATGCCAACAGCATCTACAAGTCAAATATTGGGATTTAATGAATGTTTTGAACCTTTTACAAGCAACATTTATCAAAGACGTACATTGGCAGGAGAATTTTTCGTTGTTAATAAATACCTATTAAATGCTCTAATAAAGAATAATCTTTGGAACAAAGATATGAAAAACAAAATTATGAATCTTAATGGATCCATTCAAGATATTCAAGATATTCCTAAGGAATTGAAAGATATATTTAAGACAGTTTGGGAAATCAAACCAAGAACAATTATTGACCAAGCAGTGGATAGAGGACCTTTTGTTTGTCAATCACAAAGTATGAATATATTCATTGAAGATGCTGAAATTACGAAAATTAGCAATATGCATTTCTATTCTTGGAAAAAAGGTCTTAAAACAGGCATTTATTATCTAAGAACAAGACCTAAAGCAAAAACAATCGCTTTCACTTCAGAGATTTGCGAAAGCTGCTCTGCATAATTTTAAGTTATTTTTCTCATAAAAATGATAACTATGTTTGGATATAATGTCAATATGAAGATAATTGAGTATATTGTAAATGGTTCAACAGGGAACCAGTATACCATTGAATTAAATGAAGATGGCTCCAAAACATGTACCTGTTTAGGTTATAAATATAGAAACTATTGCAAACATATCAAAAAAAATGTTGAAATCATTAAAACAACTCCTATTCATCAAAAAAATACTAAAATAGTAATTGGTAGCACCGGAAAAGAATATAAGATTAATACAATTACTACTTCAAAAAATAAGGTAATCACAACTTGCACTTGTGTAGGGTTTTTCTATAGAAAAAATTGTAGGCATATTAAATAAAACTGGTAAATAAAATGACTTATGTTAATGATGTAATTTTTAAGTTTTATACAGATTTTCAAGAATATATGTATTCTAATAACATTGTTGTAGCAGCATCAGGTTGGGCAATAGGAAACATAACATATAAGTTGATTTCTGAAATATTAAGTGAATTTTTTATACCATTATTTATTACAATTACCATTTTTATTCAAAATAACATTGGCATTTTATTTCCAAAAAATGCTGTTGTTGGAAATGTTTTACATTTTGGTTCAAAAATATTAGGCATATTTTTATTCTGGTTTATAAGTATCATTTTATCTTTCGTAATTTTAGAATATTTCTTCAATAGACAAATTATAGGACTTGTTTCAAATGTTGATCAAGATAAAAAAGTTGATTTTATTAAATCAAAAATTGAATCTAAAAAACAAGGTAACATTTTACCAAATGAAAAAACTCTTAATGACTTAAAAAAAAGAGAAGAAGTTATAAATGATGTTCTTTCAAATAGTGTAGAAAATTATAGTTCTTTACTTATATGATGAAGTATTGTATTTTTAATCATAAAACAAATGAATGTCATATTATGGATAATCCATATGATTTCGCATTTTATAGAAAAAATGATAGATTCAAGATTTTGATATCATCATGTGAGAGTGAAATTAATCAATTTATTAAAGAGAACAAAATGAACGATGACGATTTATATAAATCCTTTTTTGATGATCTTAATGATGAACAATGTAACGCATTGAAAAAAACACAAAATAATGAAGATTTGTTCATTACAGGCGCACCAGGAACTGGTAAATCATTCATTATTAATAGAATTGTGAAATTACTTGAATACAATAATAAAAATGTAGCACTTACTGCTACTACAGGTTGCGCTGCTTATAACATTAATGGAATTACTATACATTCACTACTTGCTCTTAAAATTTTCTCAATGGATGTTGATAAACATATTGATTTCATCTCTAAAAAGAGGAAACATATAGTTAAAAGAATTCAAAGTATTGATACTATGATTATTGAAGAAACATCCATGTTGAGCGATGAATTATGTAATTTTATTTGTAATTTGTTCAAACGCATTAGAAAAAAAGATAAACCGTTTGGCGGTTGTCAAATGATTTTTGTTGGTGATTTCTTTCAATTGCCTCCTGTTTCAGGAAATTTTTGCTTTCTGAGTGAAAGTTGGAACAAATTAAATCCAAAAATTATTAATCTTAAGCAGAATATTAGACAGAAAGATGATGATATATTTAAGTATATTCTTTCTAAAATTAGAACAGGAAAAGTTTCCAAACAAATTTTTGAATATTTGAAATCAATACAAAGTAATAATAATATTTATCATACAAAACTGTTTCCTATTAATAACAATGTTGAAAAAATTAATAATATTGAAATATCTAAACTAAAAGACGGTAGAAAGTTTTTTTATTATAAAGCATCATTGAAAAATATTAAAAACGATTTTGATGCAAGTCAATACGATATTACTCTTTGTGAAGGAGCTCAAATACTTATATTAAGAAATATTGATTTACCAAATGGTATAGTTAATGGAACAAGAGGTAAAGTTATTGGACTTTCCGAAAATTGCATATCTGTATCTACTATTAATGATAAAATTGTGAATGTGAATTTTCATACAGAATTTACAGATAATACTGAAACACAATCTATTACTTACATGCCTATTAAACTTGCTTACGCTTTATCTATACATAAAAGTCAAGGGATGACTATTGATTTTTTGGAACTTGATTTAGGAAATAATATTTTTGAATATGGGCAAGCATATACAGCATTATCCAGAGGTAGAACATTGAATAATATTAAAATTACTAACATTTCAAGAGAGGCATTTAAGACACATCCAGATGTTGTTAATTTCTATAATAAAAATACTCTCTGATAGGGGTAAAAAGGAGATATGAATGTTAATCATTTATCATTACAGTATAAACCAACTTATTTAATTAATAGTGTTTTAGATACTGGAATATTGATATACAATAATTCTTCGAACGCTAGTTTAAAATTCGCAACATATGATTCTGATACTTCAAATGTATTAAATTTAGAAGCATCGAATAGAAATTTTAATATTTTTATGAATGATGAACTATATACAAATATATCATATGATGGTATAAATGTTTTTAAAAATAATTTTACTTTAAATGATTATAAAATTCATAATTCTTTAGGCAATGTCTCTCACATAGCATCTTCTCAAAAATTCATTTGCGATACTGAGAATATTGTTGAAATTGACCAAAATTTAATACATTTAAACAAACCTATTAATATTGATAGCAATCATTTACCAGCATTTATTGTAAAACTTAACAGTTCCAACAAAATTGATACTAATATCTTACCAGAAGTCAATAAATCAAAATTTGCTTTTAAAACTGGAAGAAATGTTGGCTTTGGAACAAGCAAACCAAAAACAAAATGTCATGTTGCAAATGGTGATTTTTTGATTGAAGGTGGTAGATTTGGGCTTAATTATAATTTAGGATTTGATGAAGCTCCCACTTATCCGATTCATATTCGTAGAAATGATAATATTAGCAATGAAATTATGCTTTGTGTTGAAGGTGAAAAAAACAATAAATGTTTGATAGTTTATGGTGGTAGTGGTTGCGTTGGAATTGGAACTACTGAAGTAATTAATGAGAGTATTTCATTATTTACTCAAAAAGATATTCATTGTAGAAATTTATATTTTCATGGTGATGGAATTTATTCTTCAAATAATTCAATATCTTGGAATTCAGATTTATCTTTAACTGGGTTTGACATTTTGTTTGATGGATTATCTTTAAGAAAAACAGTTTATGATATTTATGGTAATTCAAATATTTCTTTTGGGAGAGATATACCGCCTGTTGATTTCAAATATGATGTTTTGAATGATAAAAAATCTATTGCTTCGTTTGGGAGTTCTAATATGATTAACGAAGGATATATATCAATTTATAAAGAAAATAATTTCAATAAAAACGTAAAAATTGGTATCAATCATAAAGACGAATTCTTCGTAAATAATAATAATGATAACTCTTTGACATTAACAACTGCTGGTGATATTAGAATTAATAAAAATAATTTGGAATACAATGTTATTACAGATGAGAAATACCCTTTTATAGACGATGCTGAGAATACTTCAATTTTCATAAGCAAAAATAATAATACAATTTCACAAATTGTTTGTGATTATTATATTTCTATAGTTTTATACAATAATTCTGATTTATATTTACTAGGTAGTTATGGAGCTTATGCTAAAATTTTAACATTGAAACATGATGATATAAATAATGTTAAGCACATTGATCTCAAATATCAATATATATATTGCATAGATGAAGATAACAACTGTTATTTTGTTCAATATCAAAATATCGCGTATGAATATTCAATGAATTTGCTGTCAAACAATGTAAAATTAGTAATAAGATTACCTACTACATTCGCTTATGTTACATTATCTAACGAATTATTTGTAGATAACATAAAAATTGTGTTACCGATTAACGATAATATTATTAAAATTACAGGATCATCAAGTTTATTATATATTTTATTTGATAGTGAATTATATGAATATAATACAAACACTAATCAATTTAATCAAATCATATCAAATGATAACATCTTAGATATTTCCGGGAATCTAATATTGTTCAAAGATAATACTTTTACTAATGTAAGCGACCCATCAAATCCTATTCATAATAACGCTTTGTATTTAAATAATGATACAATTTTAAACTCCGCAATATATATTGATACTGAAAATAATGTATTTATTCAAGGAAAAATAAATGTAAGCGAGGAATTTAAAAAAGTTGTTGTTCATAATAATCTTTTATATCCTAAATTCAATTTATGTGCTATTTCTGATAAACATTATATTGTTTCAGATGGCGTTGATGTATTTACTGCGACTATAGATTCCGGAACACGGAAATATGATGGTATTGGTCGCACTGATATAAATTTTAATATTTTAACAAAATGTGAAATTATCACTAAAAATACAGTTTCTGTTAAATTTAATGATGCTGTTTGTATTGGTGACAATTTCAAATATATTAAAAAAGAAAATATCTTAAAAGACAGTTTATCTGTTGAAAAGTGCGTCGGTATAGGAATCATTGCTAATAATGAGTATGCCCTCAATGTTGCTGGTAGTATTAACATTATTAACGGTAACATTTATCAAAATGGAGTTCTTGTAGGTAATGACATTGTAATTGAAAACGAATTAAATGATCAAGAAATATCTTTGCAAAATTATCCGACTTATGAATATCTTGAAAACAATTTTTATTCAAACTCATGGATTGATACTAATATTGTAGATGAGATTATTACCATTAACAATACACTTTCTGCTCATGAACAGCAAATTTCTAATGTTGAATATGTTCATGATAATTTTGTTAGTAATTTGGATGATACTGTTATGGATATTTTTAATGAACATTCGAATATTAATGATATGATTGATGCTAAACTTATTTGGGATTATAATGAATCTTGCAATGTTATTTATAAAATGAATACATCTATTGCTATTAATTCTTGTAATGTTGTAAATAGTTCATTTACAAGTTCTAAAATTCCAGCTTTATTTGTTGGTAATGGTTCTGAAGAGTTTAGCAATATTAAAGGTTTAGTTTGTCAGGATGATATAGAAGCATTCTCAGACATTAAACTTAAAGATAACATTAAGAATATTCAAAATCCATTAGAGAAGGTTTTGAAACTAAATGGTGTTACTTTTACAAGAAATGATATTGCTGATAGTAAGGAATATTTGGGGTTGATAGCACAAGATGTTGAAAAAGTTATTCCACAAGTTGTTAGTCAGTTTAGGGGAACTAAAACTATAGCTTACGCCAATTTAGTAGCATTATTAATTGAAAGTATTAAAGAATTGAATGATAAAGTAGAAAAGTTGTCTTCTATCAACTCAATACCACCATATAACATACCTTGATGCTTTGAATATATATCATTACATAAGTATATATTATTCTCTGGATTTCTCAACTTATCATACACGTCCTTGGAATTTATTCCAACTTTCCAGACATATGTATCTTTGGTATCTATATCCTTCAGAGTTGGAAGTGATAGATTATATTTTGATAACATATATCCTACACATTTTTTTGTTTGGTATTCTTTTTGCATATTTTTTGAATTTGATATGCTGTTAAATAATATTTGCTTATTGTATTGCCACCGAATGATAGATAATACATTTTCTTTTTTTAATGTTGAAAATAATATTTTACATTTATAATGTATTTTTAAACCTATAACACTGATGAATGACATATTATATATCTTATTGACATTTGTTATGTATGTTTGGTATAGTATTTTACCTCCTAATAACAAATAATGCTCTCTAAGTCTAGTAAGTAAGTCTTTAGCTTGTTTGTAATACGTAAATAGCACATTTTGCAATATAGTTGTTTCTATATATTTCACAGCATCTATTGAATTCATTTGTTTCAATTGATAATAAAATATACTGTTTTTGCGAAATGTCTGCAGTTCTTCTTTGTTGATATGTTTCGCAAGTAATGTTTCAAATGACATATATGTTAATATTGTGGAGCTCATTGATTTGCTTATATACACTATGTCATTGAGAACGCTTTTCTCATTTTTTGAAATATAGTAAATCTCATATTCTATATTGTACATTTTTAATAGATTGATAATCAATTTATTGTTTTCTGGAAATATTGTAAAGAGTTGCTCCGATTTCATTTCTTGTTCCAGAATACTTTTCTTTTCTATTATGACAGTTTTTTGACCTTGTGTTAAACACTTGATACCCACATACAAGCCATATATACCTTCTCCAATTACTATACTATCATAGATATACATTTCTCTTACTCATATAGTAAAGATGTATGATAAACTTGTATCGTTGATAATTATATTAATATCAATCTTTCTTTTATATTTTATTATTGAAAGAAATGTATCAATTGAAGCATTTGAAATAAATGATTACAATATTAACTCTTCGTTTGAAAAAACTATAATTGTTCCAGTTGAGTTAAAGTATACAACTTTTAATCTAAAACTTGTCAGTAATAACGACACTTTATATAATCAAATTATCATTGAAAATTTCCAAAACATATTATCTAGACAACCTAATGAATTTGAATTATCATATTTTAAATCCAGATTTATTACTAAGGAAATTGATGAAGAATATTTTAAGATGATTTTATTCAATTTACCAGAATATTCTAGAAATATTAAACTTTCATCAAATGAGATTGAACCAGGATTACAACAATATACATACAAAAACAAGTTATCAAGATTGATTTTAGGTTTGTATGAAAAATATGTTGAACCTATTATGGAAAATAAACCTATACTTTTACCCGCTTTAAGAGATATATTTATTCACTTAAGATTTGATATGTATATGTTTATTGCTGCTTTAACAAGTGATGGCTTTGTGAATCTTGAAAATGCTATTATTAATACAGATGTTTTATCTAACAAGAAACTTTATGAGTTATTCTATGGATTTATTGTTATTGAAAATGTTTCAGATGTTGCAAATCAACTGAAAAGAGAAGACCTAGAAGATGGTAGTAGCAACATTATTAATGGATTAAATATTGATATGAACAATGTTAGAAAAAATACAAGAAAATTTAAAGAAGATAACAATATAACAAATACTATTGCGGACGCAATTCAAAATCAGAATGGATTTGATAAAAATCAATGCGCAAAGTATTTTGATCATTCTGAAAAATCAGAAAAATGCGAAATTAAGAGATTTTACAATACTAAAAACAAAAGTCATGTTCCACAAGTTTGTAATATGTTAAATCAACCCAAGAATAATGTTGCTCCTCTTTTTGAAAATAGCAAGAATTTGTTTCAAGGAGCTGATATTAATACCGCTTATAAAAACACTCAGATAGGTTCTATTATGCCAAAATTTGAATTTAAAGAATTCACTGATGTAAAAACCTGCTATTAAAATTTTTTATGATAAACATAGTAAATGAAATCTTGCGAAAATTTTATCACTGATTTATCAAAAAAAAAAGAGAATGAAGTAAATAAACTTGATTTCCAAAAAACAAAATATTTATTTGATGTAGTTTTAAGATATATTATTGAAAATAAATATATGGTTTATGGTGGATTTGCTATAAATGAATTAATTAAAAAAAAATTTTATAATAATGTTATTAGCGATATTGATTTATATTGCAAAAATCCAAAAAAAGATTCAAGAAAATTAGCAATATTTTTAGCATCAAAAGGATTTAAATACATTGAAACAAAAAGATCACCTAGTAATCCAAACACATTTAAACTATTTGTTGAATTCACTAACATTTGCGATTTTACTTTATTTGATAACAAAAGTTTCACTATGTTAGAAAAAATCGCAAATGTTGAAAATACTCGCTCTTCAATGTTTGTATTACCACCGGTTAGTTGGTTGAAAATGTTGTTAGCATTTGAGTTAGCATCGCCTGATACTTCTGGATACAGATGGGAAAAATTGTTTGATAGATTTATATGTTTTCAAAAGGAATATCCTACAAAAAATTTGATCACAAAATTTAAAAAAAATGTATTGATTGATGAAAGCATGTTAATATGGAAATTTATTAAAGATAATAAACTACCTGTTATCGGTTTTAAAGCTTTATTGATACATGATAATAAATTTAATCACATTGATATTATATCAGAGGATGCTTCATTATTTGAAATTTTGTCAGATAATCCACAGGAAACCGCTTATAATATTAAGCAGTTATCAAAAAATTTTAATATTCAAATAAATAAACATAATCTTTTCAAATCAGTATATTCTATTTATGTAAAAAATAATGATAAAATTATTTTTCTAATTGATATACATGATGTTTCGGAATCTTGTTACAGCATCACTACTATAAAAGGCACTTCAGTAGGAACGCTTTTTACAATTTATGCTTATTCATTGTTATCATTGATTAAAAATTTCTTTAAAGATAATGATGACATTAATTTTCTTATATACAAAATATTCAAAAAAATACAAAATCCTGAAAACAAAAAATGTAGTGATAAATTAATATCATTAAATTGTTATGGTAATTCTATTTCTAAAAGAAGCATTCTTAAAAAAGGGTGGGAAGAAAAAAAACACGCATTCAGACCAAATGGTGTTATTGTATCAGAACAATTTAGCATATTCAATCATAAATAATAGTTCAAATGCTTCTGATATACACTCATTATATGATTTATTAATTTATTCGTTTTTTTATCGTTTTTGACATTGAATATAGGTATTGTCATTATATTACTATATCTTGTATATGGTAATTCAACAAATGATTTATTTGTTATTAACTCTTCTACATTTTCAAAATATATTTTAGTACATAAAAAAGCATGGTTACCATTATATTGATGGTCCTTTCTTATATAGATATCGTTGTTATGAAATTCAAATAAATTAGTTATATGTGTACAGTTATCTGTTGTTAATTGTAAAATGTCAAAATCTTCAGGGAGCACTTCGATTAATTTACAATAATCTATATTTTTTATTATCAATTTATCCAGATCTATTACAACTATGTACTTAAATCCTCGAGAAACATTATATATTTTAGTTAATACTTCACTATAGGTTAGGTCTGTTGTATCAATATATAAGTTGTTTGATATAGATTCTAAATTATGATTTGTAATTGGTCCTTTTGATGTTAGACAGATAAATATAGACATTTTTCATATATAAGATATATAATATTATATCATTTAAGTATGAAGATTTTTTGGATAAATATAGATAAAAATGTTGAAAGATCATCCTTTATGAAAAAACAATTTGAAGATTTGAATTTGAATGATAATATTAGAGTTGATGCTATTACTCCTGATAATATGAATAATCTTTTGCACAAAAACAATTTCCCTTTAAAATGTGGGTTTATTGATTGTAAGAATTGTGATATTGAAACAGCTTGTATACTTTCACATTTGAAAGCAATTGAATCGGGGTATGATTCGAATGATGAATGGTTTATGGTTATGGAAGATGATACTATTATTCCTTTTGATATCAATTTTGATAATTTGCTGAAATTTATACCTGATGAAATAGAAATTGTTCAATTATTCGTTTCTATGCCTGGACAAACAGCAATGTTAAAAGAAACATATAAAAAAAATGTTTCTTTTGTACCTTGGGGGTGCTTTAAATGCATATTTCCGTGCGCTGCTGCTTATCTTGTTAGAAATAAAGGGGCAAAAAAGCTGATCGATAATTTTAAAAATACAGATGGAACTTGGGATTTTTCTAAATCAAAATCTTGCAAACTAGCAGATGTTTTGATTTTTCAAACATGCAAAACACTCACTTCGACGTATCCTTTGTATTATTCTAATATCAAATTAGGAAGCACTATTCATAATGATCATTTAGATTTACATCAACAAGGCATTGATAGCATCTTGAAGTTTCATAAAGAATTCGATCCTTTATCTCATCCTTTTATTGAAAAAATTTTTAATAAATAAGTCATTAAAAAGTTCTAAAATAAAAAGCATTCTCAATTATTTGGAATAGATTAATAAATACACCAAATAAAGCGTGTTAATTAAATGCCTTTAACATCAAATGTTATATATATGTATATGTATATGTATATGTGTATGTATATGTGTATTCATATTCATATTCATCCTCACTAATCTCTAAATTCATACTATTTCCTTTATTATTACATACAAAGTTAATCAATTTTTTGAAAAACTTTATGTTTCATACTAACAAATGAAAAGTTCCATATATATAGGCACTATTATTGTTTTAGTTATGATTATCGTTGGGTTGTTAGTATTATTATATATTGGAAATGTTGATTATAATAATAACACACCTAATGTTATTGTTCTTAATGAAAAAGTTGATAATAAATTACCAGTATATCCTAAAGATATTCCAACGTATCAAAACAGCAATTCTAACAACGACTATCAACAGATTGGTACTTTAATAAACGAAAACGCTACGATTTTACCATTATTTGGTAGAAAAATTAATAACAATAGATGGCTTTACTATACCGCAAGTGAAACAAATAATCAACTAAAAATTGATGTTAAATTGAATGATAAAGTGTGCAAAGATAGAAGAATAGGATGTGATGAATTATATGATGGAGATGAAGTTGAAGTGCCAGCATATAATTCATCTTTTAAGGTAACATTATACCAACTAAACGATTATTAAAAAATTGATTTAAATTTATAGCCTTCTATATATATAGAATGTCTCAAAAGTACGAGAAACTTGAATTACGTGACCATATTTATAAACGACCAGATACTTATATAGGATCAGTTGAATCAGCAAATATTGAAACTTTCGTATGGGATAATGAAAAAATGTCGAAGAGAAATATTTCATATATTGGTGGATTATATAAGATTTTTGATGAACTTATTGTAAATGCTATTGATCAAGTAACAAGGCTTTCTATTTCAAAAGAAAGCGATGTGAAGCAAGTAAAAAACATCAAAGTTAATATTGATAAACAAACAGGTGAAATTTCTGTTTTCAATGATGGCGATGGTATTCCTGTAGAAATTCATGATGTTCATAAAATTTACATTCCTGAATTAATTTTTGGTAATCTACTTACAAGTTCTAATTATAAAGAAGGTGAAGAAAAAGTCTGGGGTGGTGTTAATGGATATGGTAGCAAACTTGCTAATATTTATAGCAAGAAGTTTATCGTTGAAACAGTTGATCATCGTGCAAAAAAGTCATTTATACAAACATTCACAAATAATATGCTTGAAAAGACGAAGCCTACAGTAAAAGCATCTTCCAAACAACCTTATACAAAAATTACTCTTAATCCTGATTATAAAAGATTTGGTATTGACAATCTTACCAATGATATGTATATGCTTTTTCATAAAAGAACGATCGATATTTGCGCTTGCACTTTACCTACAGTATCGGTATTCTTTAATGATGAAAAAATAAATGTTAAAGATTTTGAAAAATATAGCGAATTGTTTATTGATGGTAACAAAACAGACAAACCAAGAGTCTATGAGAAAAATGAAAGATGGGAAGTTCTTGCTTTACCTTCTGAAGAAGGGTCTTTTGAACAAGTATCATTCGTTAATGGTATTAACACTATTCGAGGTGGTAAACACGTAGATTATATCGCTAATCAAATTATAAAATCTCTTACTGAAATCGCAACTAAAAAAAAGAAAGCGGTTAAAGCACAACATATCAAAGACAATCTTAGAATTTTTGTGAAGACTCTTATTGTTAATCCAGCATTTGATAGTCAAACAAAAGAAGCATTGACTACTCCTCAAACAAAATTTGGTTCTAAGATTGATTTAAGTGATGGTTTTATTACAAAACTTTATAAAACGGGGCTTGTTGATAAGGCTGCTAATCTTACTGAATTTCATCAAGAAAAGAAACTTACGAAAACTGATGGGAAAAAAACTAATCGTATCATTGTTCCTAAGTTAGATGACGCGAATTTTGCTGGAACTAAAAAAAGTGGTGAATGCATCTTAATTCTTACTGAAGGTGATTCAGCTAAAACTATGGCAATCTCAGGTCTCTCTGTAGTTGGTAGAGATTACTATGGTGTTTTCCCTTTGAGAGGTAAAGTTATGAATACTAAAGATACAAATGCTGAAAAAATTAACAAAAACGATGAGATTAACAATCTTAAAAAGATTTTGGGTCTAGAACACGGTAAAAAATATGATGACCTTTCCAGACTTAGATATGGATCTATCGTTATTATGACTGATCAAGATCACGATGGAAGTCATATTAAAGGTCTTCTTTTCAATCTTTTCCAATCACTATGGCATTCTCTTTATAAAACTGATGGGTTTCTTAAATCAATGCTTACACCGATTGTTAAAGCAACTCATACTAACAAATCTGTAAAAAGTTTCTATAATCTTACTGACTTTGAAACATGGTTAGGTTCTGATGAAGGTAAGAAAAATGGTTGGAAAATTAAGTATTACAAAGGGTTAGGCACTTCCACAGAAAATGAGGCAAAAGATTATTTCAAAAATATGAAACTTGTGACGTATAAATATGATGATAAGTCAGATGAAGCAATTGATCTCGCATTTAATAAGAAACGTGCTGATGATAGAAAAGATTGGCTTATGAAATATGACAAAAATCTTGTTCTTGATTATAAGCAAACTGTAGTTTCCTTCCCTAAATTTGTTAATGAAGAACTTATTCATTTCAGCAACAGAGATATTGAAAGGTCAATTAACTGTATTTGTGATGGTCTAAAAGAAAGCACCAGAAAAATACTTTTCGCTTGTATGAAAAGAAAACTATACAAAGACGATATCAAAGTAGCCCAACTTGCTGGAAATGTTAGCGAAGTAACTGCTTACCATCACGGCGAAGCAAGTCTACAAAAAGCAATCGTTGGTATGGCTCAAATATATGTTGGAACAAATAATATGAACCTTCTCGTTCCTAATGGACAGTTTGGTTCCAGATTGCAAAATGGAAATGATGCTTCTTCCCCTAGGTATATTTATACAATGCTTTCTCATCTATGCAGCCTCATTTATAAAGAAGAAGATAATTGTATCCTTAACTTTAAAGTAGATGATGGTCAATCTATTGAACCCGAGTATTATATACCAATTATACCAATGATACTTGTTAATGGTGCTACTGGTATTGGAACAGGATTTTCTACATCAATCCCACAATTTAATCCGGAGGATATTATTCAAAAATGCAGACATATCGCGAATGAACTGAATGAAAATGTTGGTATGATTGATAATGAAAAGTCTCTAGCTAAAGCACACGAACTAATCATTAAACATCAAACATCATCACTTGTACCTTGGTATATCGGATTTAAAGGCAGTGTTTCCAAAAAAGAAGCAGGGGGATATATTACCACTGGAAAATATGAATTTATTGATGACGACAATGTTGACATTTCAGAACTTCCAATTGGAGTTTGGACTGAAGACTTCAAGAATTACCTTGAAGAACTTATGACCGCTAATAAGTTCGTTAAAGATTTTCAAAGTCATTACACCGCTAAAAATGTTAGGTTTATTGTCAAACTTTTGCCTAACTATAAAAAAGAAGATTTCGCAAAGGACTTCAAAATGATTTCTAATATTAGCATCAATAATATGCATCTTTATAGTGAAAATGGCGCTATCAAAAAGTATGGCTCCACTAGCGACATAATTAAAGAATGGGCTATTGTTAGAATTACAAAATATCTTCAAAGAAAAGAATTTATTCTTAATCAATGGAAACACGAGTATAAGTTTATTCTCGCAAAAGTTAAATTCATTAATGATGTTATTAATGCTAAAATTAAAATTATGAATGTTGCTAACAGCATTATTGTTGACAAACTCGATGAATTGCAGTATCCTCACGATAAACAAGATGGAAAATCTAAGTTCTCTTATCTTCTTCAAATGCCGATTTCACAACTTACAAAAGAAAAGAAAGAAGCTTTGGAAAAAGAGAGTGAAAAAATAAAAGCACAAATTGATGAACTTCAAAAACTTACTCCTCAAAACATTTGGTTGAAAGAACTTAATGAATTGGAAATCGCTTGGAATACACACAAACAAATTGTTGAGTATGATATAGAAAATGATGGAAAAAAATAATTTTGTGTTTAAAATAGATAATATACATTCTAAATAAATATTGCTTCGTTCATACTCAAACAATACCAATTAATTTTATTAGGATTATCTTTTAATATTTCTATTGTTTTGGGGTTTTCTGACAATTTGTTCCAATCTAATTCATCATCAAATCCATTATTTTTACAATATTCAAGATGATTTTCGATAAGGTTAACTGCATTTGGATTTAAACTTAATTGGTCATATCTTATATCGTCTGGATATAATTCAAGTAATTCTATACCTTTTGGATTTTGGCTTAGATATTTAAATGAAAGTTTATCTTGATTATCTTTTAACAGATGAATAGCATTAGGATTACTATTAAGAAAATTCCAATAGATTTTATCCAAATTTCTCTCAATTATATTAATCGCATTTGGGTTTAGTGCTATATAATCCCAACTTATTTTTTCAGGATACATCTCTAACAGTGAAATAGCATTAGGATTTTGACTTAATGACCTCCAACATATCTTATCCATATTATTTCTCAATATTTCGATCGCAGAAGGATTCTTTGACAAGTTTTTCCAATTAACTTTTTCTAAATTTTGTTCCAACATTCTAATCGCATTTGTATTGAATGAAAAATTTGACCAATCTATATACTCAGGGTTATTTTCAAGCATAGTTATCGCATTCGCATTCGCTGATAATCCACTCCAATCAAGCTTCCTCCTATTTATAAATTGTAGCAGTTGTTTTACTCGCATTTATGTTTTTGTTTTATTTATAAGTCATTTTTAAGTATGTTCCAGCTTTTATTTATTCATTGGTAGAATTGGTAATATTCCCATATCTTTCCTTTTACACATTATTAAAACTTGTTCTCTTGTTGGGGCATCTCCTATATATATTGTATTTAGAATAACTGGCTTATCGTATGTATGATAACCTAATTCATCCATTTGTGAACGTATTATATTCCATGTATTAACTTGATGATGCATTGAGAGATTTCTAACATTTTCGAGAACTATATATTTAGGTGTATGATACCTGATTATTTGACATATGTCAAAAAATATATTTCCTGATTTGGAAAAAGACTCACATGGAAAACTAGCACATAATATGTCAAAATATGGAAATAATTTTAAATTTATTTTTGTAAAATCAACTATTGGATGCTCATAAGTTTTTATACATTCGCCATTTATATTACTTGACATTACACATTCATGACCTAGATTTTGTAAAGCAGAATGAAACCCACCCATTTCAAAAGATAATGCTATGTATTTGAGTTTTCTATCTGTGATATTTAAATCTTCAAGTTGTTCTTCCAATGATTTATTACATAACTCTTTATCGTGACTTTCATACTCATGCTTTTGTGAAAATTCTTTTCCACATTTTTTACAAATATATTGCATGATGATTTGATGATCTATCATATATTTAAATCAATTTTAGATATCAAAAAATGCAAAATTGTTATACCATTAATCGTATAAGTCGAAATTTATATATATTTTTGTTAAAATATGTATATATAAAGCATAAAAATGAAGCATAGTGTTTTTATATAAACATACTCAATGTGGAAACAACACTATATAAATGAGAATATTAGACCAGGAAGTTCAATCAAAATAGAATATTTAGAATTAAATAATGAAGCATTAGAAATTATTAATTATGCTATAAAAATGGTTGATGATTATTCAGTTGATGGTGATAATGCTATAAATAATGCTAAAATTCAATTTATCGAATTAATAAATGAAAAAAGTGTAAAAGAACCATCTGAATTAAAGTTGCATTTTTTTGACGATGAAGAAAAAATTCAATTTAAAAATAAAAACAGCAGATATTATTATTTTGGTGATAATAAAGAAGAAAAACTTAAAAACAAGCTGTTTTGTATTACAATGATAAATATGGATATGAATATATTTGATATGGAAGTGTTACATAATACTAAATTATGCGACTTGTTTTTTGGTTAGATTTAACGAATAAGTTTTTCTAATTTGTTTTTGATACTCGTAGAAGTATCTTTTAAAACTTTGTGAAATTTTATGTTTTCATTTATATCAAGTAATATAAAATCATAATCATGAATAAATGATTCATATTTCCAAGCCTTACATTGGATGGTTCCGCATTAATAATAAAAAATGTGATCACTTATCAGTAATATTGAATTGTTGTTTGGATATTCGTGAAGATGATAACAAACTGATATGATAATTCTTATCATAATAATAACTTGTCGAAAAACAGACACGACCAAAATATTTTGACTTTAGTAATAAATATGGTTAAATCATCATGACAACCGTTTTTTGTTCAATATTAAAGTTTAACACTTTACATATATAATAGCATAAGACACTCATTTCAGCAAATTGTAATTAAATTTCCTGTATTTAAAACTATTTTTATTTATAATATAGTATATACTATGAGCAATGTTGAAGAATTACTTAAGAATTGCCATTTAACTCAAGATAAGATTGAAAATAACATTGAAATTAAGAATACTGATGGTATTAACTATTTGAAAGAAATCGAAAACAACTCAATTGACTTGGTATTAACTGATCCTCCATATATTATATCTCGCGAAAGCGGAATGAACACCTTTTATAAAAATGTAAAAC
>Ga0222719_10001238_pt1 | contig 25089 bp, 37 predicted proteins | sample C33_34DmetaG_FD_165039 | JGI IMG/M metagenome (GOLD analysis project Ga0222719, IMG submission 165039) | Estuarine water microbial communities from San Francisco Bay, California, United States - C33_34D | ecosystem: Environmental > Aquatic > Marine > Unclassified | place: USA: California...
GTGCCGACTTTGGCTCCGATGTGGAGGCCACCAACCTCCGCAAAAACAACAAGGGAGCGTCAGGATATGATGCTCCTACAAGAACGCATCAAGCCGCCCAGAAACAGGTGGCCGATGTTCTGAAGGAAATGAACGTGGAACCAACCCAGAACCTTCCGGTGATGAGCGATGGCGACAGCGATGTCATTCCTTCAAGCGAAGATGACTACCGAGAGGAAGTCCAACTTCGTCCACACTCTGTGCCCCACTCGAGCAAAGGCAAGGAAACTCGCTTCGCTCGCAAGAACCGTGGGGACTCGCCGGGGTCGTACAAACAAGCGACCCCAATGGCGGAGTACAACAACAAAAAATCCCGAAAGGGTAGCGGCAAGAAGGGTGCAGACCCCTCGAAGCCTGCTTGGGCCGAACTCAAAACACAATGCCACGCGCTTCGACGCAACGGCAAACAATGTGGGAACACTTCTCGTAAGGGTTCCAAGTTCTGCCACCTGAAGGAACACTCAGCCGAAAAGCAAGGTGTTCCGGACTATGCAGATGACCCTGCATACAAGTCTGCTCACGATACCAACGACCGTGATTCGGGACCTCTCCCAGAGGCTCTCCGAAGACCACTTCTCTGGGTCTGGGGTAATTTTTACACCCCATTCTCATGGATGGTCGTCTGGGTATTTGCAACCGCAATGTCCGCGAAGGGCGTCTTTGGTCGTGCTGTTTTGGCACCGTACCATTTGATGAACTACACCGTGGAAAGTGTTGCGTGCAAATACCGGTGGAAGCACACCGTCGCCATTCTTACACAGGCGATGGGACGCAAAAAACCACTCTTGGGCGTAGGCCAAGTACTCCAAGTACTCGGCTCGCACAAGCAAATTCGTGACTCCCAAGTCGTCTATGACACTACCCTCACCCGGCGAATCCACGACGGAATCGCTCACAAGGAGAAGGGCAAGTGGAAAGGACGCGACGGTGCAAAGCAAGCAAAGAAGGCCGGTGCGCTGTTCGATGACCTCGTTTCAAAGCGAAGAGAACAGAACATCATCAGTGCCTTTTTCGACCCGAATGGGCCGAATGCGAACTGCATCGGACTTGACAAGTTCAAGAAGGAAGACGGAACACCGAACATGAAATCCGCAAGGAAGAAGTTCGGGAAGATGTTGACCACCCCCCAAATGCTTCGAGATGGAAAGCGGGTTTCACCCGTATTCCTTGACCCGAAGTTTGGCTACGAGTACTTCTGTGGAGTCTCTGACACGTTGAACGTGACAGTGGGCAATTCAGAAGTTCGTGCGTACACGCGCAACGATTTCGTTGATGCGTATGTCGCTGCATACCGAGAAAAGATGTCGTCAAAGTACGATGTGTTTTATCTTGTCAACAAGGGCGCAGAACGTCCTAAAAATGGCAAGAAAGGCCTCGACTGGGTTTCTGACCCAGTGGTCATTCAAATTGCAGTGTACAACGAAAATGAGACCGGGAAGTTGTTCCTTGGTGTTGGTCGCGAGACCAAAACCGGATACGACGGACCATTCGAGTCACTTTTCTTGCGTACGAGCAAGCGTTCCCCATTTGAACATGTGTGGGATGCTGATGATGAACTCGATGTCTTCGAGCACATTCCTTCTCGCGAAGATGAAATCGTCGCGAACATGATGGACACCTTGCAACAAGGTGCTGTGCTTGGCTGGGAAGAAATCTTGGCAATGCAAGTCTGAAGTGATTCATCGCTTTGACCAACAGGCCCAAAGTTACAATTCTGAATACCTAACGAATGTAGCGGCGGTCCATAGAGTATAGTCCACCGGTGTTTACCGTACCACTGGTGGACATATATTTTTTGTACTTGCGAGAGTACGTAGGAAACTATGTCACACTTTGAAGAAGTTAAGACTGAGTATACCGACCCTGAATGTATCGTGGAGGCCATTAAACACGCCTTCCCTTGGATTCAGGAAATCGAAACCGCAACAGATTTCGAATACGATGGTGCAACCGTCGTGCTTCGAGGATGGCGTGGGGACACAACTACCCGTTTCGGAGCACATCCAATTAAGATTGTTGCTCGGGCCGAAAACAAGTATGACCTTGGTTTCGCGCTAACCCCTGAAGGCAACTACGAATTGGTTGCTGACTGGGGCGGATACGGATATGGGTTCCTCGCGAACAGTGGCGTCAAAGACGCTATTTCGAATGACCGCTCGTCAACCATGTCGGCTTTGTCCGAACAGGGTTACAGTGGTACCGAACTCGATGCAATGATGAAAGCATATCCATCGCGGCAACAAGCCGTGATGAGCATGTTGAGCCGTGGTTACTGTCTCTCAACCGCACAGCAGTGTGTGAATGAGGACCCCAACCTACGCGGATACGACATTGCTGGAATCAATGTAGTGGTGGAACTAAACGAACAAACAAAGCAACTTGAAGCAGAACACCAGATTGAATTGGTGCAATCTTCATTTGGCTCTTACATTTGAGGTGAACAAAAATGGAAAGTAAAAGAGTAACAATCAACGTCAAAGCAAATGGGAAGACGAAAATCGAAACCCATGGAATGATTGGCGACGAATGTACAAAAGTTACCGCAATGCTTGAGAATAAACTCGGCAAGGTTACTGACCGCACCCTAAAGGCTGAATACTACGCCGGAGAGGGTGGTGTAAAACTCAAGGAAGAAATTCGTTGAACCGGGATAGAATCCCATAGGGATGTGTAACGCACACATCAAACTGATGGCGGGAAACCGCCAAATGACGAAACAAATTTTATGAAATCGCGGAATCTCTTCCGCGTAAGTAAGCAACCAACGACGGGTATGACGGTCCAATAAGACGGGCAATATACTCGGTATTCGCGGAAGAGATTCCGCTCATTTAGTTGGCCACGTACGAACACAGCCTTGCAATGGCTCCCACTGGAGCCCCAAAGTGAGGCAATGTGATTGTCGTAAGACACCCAATATTTCGCTAAGATGTCAGAAGTCACAACTGTGTAATTACCAATACCAGAAAAGACTCTGATTATCGACGAAATAAGGTGCGGAAAGTAAATTTGGGATACACTATACCTGATTTCTGGAGGAGAACTTTCTCTTCCGGTAAGATGGCCAAAGTTGGTACCCTGAAAATCAGAAATTTATGCTGGGACTCGAGGACCTGCATGCGGAAAACCGCGAGCGGCACTCGAAATCCAGAGGCAATGGACCTGCACAAGAGAATTCTCTGGGCACAATATTGCGCAACTAATGATTGGATTCTAAATTCCACGGGGAAAAACCGTGCGGACTGAGAAAAAAGAAGAAGATTGGAGTGAGACTCGAGTAAGAGAACTCTCCAGATTCTCCCAACATTGTTGGATTAATTTCCGAGAAAACTGCACGCTGAAGAAAAAAGGCGGCAGGCCTGTGGAACTTTGATTCCATGGTCTGACCAAAGGATTTCACGAGAACTACAAACTCGTGAGTCTACTACTGAATTCAGAAAACTACGAAAGTCAGATGCCATTCCCCGGGAGACCCGTGAATGTTCTGACATATATCACTTAAAAAGAAAGTTCGAGCCGCTGAGGCACCTATAAATAGAAGGGACCACCAGTTGGAAACATGCGATGGAACTGCTACTCCGGAGTACTCACCTCATTACGAGACAAGACTTCAGGAGCACCACGTGGAGAGAAATCTAAAGAGAAGTTTGCCGCGAACGAAACGTTCGTTACGACAAAACTCTCGAGGAATTATACTACTCTGGATATCGATGAGTATAATCGATTGGAAAGAGGAGACGTTGGCAGTCACTGTCAACATTCCCAAATTGAATAAAATTTGAAATCAAATCTTAATTTGAAATCTTAAAATGAAGGAGAAAGCCTACTTTAGATGCCAAAACATTGGCAATGCGAGTAGTATCCTTCGAATGAATTACAAATATACCCTGACTTTTGCCTGAACTTGGCAAAAGTTTGTGCCAAATTTGTCTGTATACTTCAGGAGACCAGACGCGACTTACCGACGACCGTCGACTAAGTCGTCAACACGGTGGTCAATACTGAAGAGACGACTTTGAGGACGTCCAGTCCCCAAATAAAAGACATAAATATCTACTGGAATCTGAGTTCTACTATATCGAGACAAGTGTTTCCCCACTGGGAGACACCACCGGTGACGTAACGCAGGACCAGACACGCACTCGCGCATCGGCGCAAGGGAAATTGGAACTTGCCGACCTCGAGTTGGTAAAGTTGGAACTTGCCGGCTGTAAAGCCAGTGCAATCTTGGTTCCGGGCACAAAATGCCACTTCATTAAGGATACACGACATCTTTGCAAGATGACGCGTACAAGATTACGATGTTTGCAAGAGTTGCAACATCAGATTAGTTGGCCGACGGAAACATCTGGCAGCAATGCCATGGTGTCTGCGTGTTAGCGGCTACTAAACTATACAGAAAGAAGATTTGAGAAACATGCGGGAATTGAGAGGCTGACCCCTTGTCGGCCTTGGCGGTTTCGGAACCGCGTATCGATTACCCCTTGTGCGTTGATATAACACTCCCGCAGATATTGTTGTATTTTTACAACTCAGACATGGTTAATGTCTTTGACCAAGTACACGCTTGTCGTGCGGCCGCAGTGCCAGCATGTAGCGTGTCAACTGTTGAATTGAAAGACCTCCGACGAGGTCTTTGTCAATATGCCGTTACAAACGGCCGCGATAAAACAGGTGTTGCTCCGATTGTTATGGAGTGGCGTCTTGTTGACGGAATCCGCGAAGTGTCCATCATGCGAAAGACTGCTGGTGGAAACGAAACTGTGGTTACGGAAGCGAATGATTTGTTGGAACTTCAAGGTACTTCTATTACGTACTCTGATGGACCACATGCACCCTCAAAGGGACAAGAAGGAAGTACAATTCCTTATGCAGTTGAATTCATTCGCGAATACCCCACATGGGTTCGTCGACATAAGAACATCCCCCAAAGCGAAACCGCACCGGGGCTTATTCTGTTGTTGCGAGATTGGCACAATTGGGTTGCGCATAACAAATTCCTCGTTGACTTGCAATTGCAAGCATTCGAAGATATTGCGCAAGAAGGACGTGACATTATCGTCCTGATGGTTACACCCGATACCATCGATATCCCCGCAGAAATCGGGGAATGGGTTGACTCTTCTGAATTGCTCTTGCCAAATCAACAGGCAAGAATCGAATCAATTCGTAAAATGAAGAATCAACTCTCTGAGAAGAGACCCGGCAAATTCCCACTTGTTGAAGCAATGACCGACGATGAAATCGAAACGGTTGCTTCGGCCGCAGGTGGGCTATCATCTGTCGGAATCGACAATCTGCTTTGTAAGAGCCTTGCTCTCACAAGGTCGTTCGATACCAACTACATCTCGGCTGACAAAGCCAAGAAGGTTCGCGCTATGGGGTATGAACTCCTGAATACGAACTTTACGATGGACAACGTTGGTGGTCTTGATGTACTGAAAGAAGAAATCATGCTGATGAAGCCTCGCTTTACGCAGGCAGCAAACGCGTATGGTTTCCGGCGCAAGCCAACTGGTGTACTCCTTGCAGGTGTGCCCGGTACTGGTAAAACGCTATCCGCAAAAGCCATTGGCAACGAACTTGGAATCCCTGTTCTCGTGGTTGACCCCTCGACGCTCAAGGACCAATATGTTGGTGGTACGGAGAAAAATATGAAGCGACTATTCCAGACTCTCGAAGCGGCGGCTCCTATTGCCGTTATGTTCGACGAGGCTGAAAAGATGGTTGGAAAGCAAGACCGAGTTTCAGACGGCGGAGCACATTCCGCTATGCTGGGCCAACTGCTCACCTTTATGAGCGAGAAGGCAAGTGACTTGGGAGTGTTCTTCATTTTCACCGCAAACGACATGAGCAAGTTCCCTGTTGAACTGGTTCGTCGCTTTGACCTGCGGATGTTCGTGGACCTACCTGCTCCGGCAGAGAGGGAAGCAATCTTCAGACTCAAGATGGAAGAGAACAACCGAAACCCTGACGATGACAGCGTCAACCTGACCGAGTTGGTACGACAAACCAACGAATATTCAGGTTCTGACATCGAACAGGTTATCGAGAAGGCTATGTCCTACGCGTTCCGCGATGGACAGCGAGAACCGACAACTGACGATTACCTCACGGCTATCGACAAGACGGTTCCTACTGCAAAAACATACGCAGACCAGATTGCCGAAATGCAAAAGTGGGTGAGGGACAAGACAATGGTCCCTGCAAACTCTGTGAGCATTTCACTCGAAGAAGACGCGGAGAACGACAGTATCCGCGACGTACTCTGATTAGAAAAACCATTAACCGGCTGAAATATGCCTTAGACATGAAGTGGACACCAAAACAAATTGGAATGTTATTCCATATTGAAGAGGTATTTAGTGCAATGGCAATTTACGATTATTTCGTAAAATGTGGAGACAACTACAAAGACGTAGTCAAGATAAGCGAACTGAAAAAACTGTTCGTAAGTCAAATAGTCAACACAGATGATGACAGCCCTGCACTTGAAACACTACACACGTTGTTTGACCACATGGTGGAGGATTTTTCAGAATTTATTGATGACCCCTCCGTGTTTGAAAAAAGAATCAAAGAAGGTAAGAAAAACCCTGCGCGGGTAATCCTTACTGACAAGAAATTCAAGGACGCAGTACGATTTGTACTCATTTACCGTATCGCAGAAATGCGAAAAGTTACGAGAGAAGAAGCCATTGAAGAACGAGACAAGATTTTGAATCGAGTCCTTTCAAATGTCGGAACTCAAATTGAACACATTATCGGTAGTGTTTCTGAATCGCTACTCCTTGCAAAAGAAAAAATGGACTTGACAGGAATGGATGTAAAACGCCTTTCACTGAGAGTCCACGAGATGTTCGATGATGGACTGGAAACGCAATTGCTTATCGATGGCGTGCCAGTTGAATCAGATGAAGAAATCGAAAAAATTCTTGAAAAGAAGATTTCATCGAAAGATGATGTTGGGTCAGACCCTATGTACGGCTGAAAATGCCTTAGATGCAAACAGTTCAATGCAGAGCAAATACCCGAGTTCGAGGCGCACTTGCCCGAAAGGGTATGCATGTTGATGAATTTTGCACGCTAAAAGGACGCCTTCAGTGCGACCATTTAGGATTTCGATTGTATATCCCCGACTTTGACTTGACCGTATTTTTACGCAAGTCGGTTGGGGATGATTTTTTAACAGCAATTGCAACAAAAAATCACAATCCCTTGCCTGCTTGACAGGCTTAGATTTGCGAAAACGAAAAATAAGCAAGAAACCGCCTACTTGGAATCAAATAGAACAAAAGAAAGCGGTTGAAGGAAAAGAGTCAACGAAAGATTTTCTAAAACGTATGGAAAAGAAATTAAAAGAACGCAAATTGAATAATGAAGTTCAAAAAAGCGGTCCTGAGAAAATAGTTGATGATTACATAAATAAACGCAATCAAGACAATAGTAGGTAAATTCCTACGTAGTGACGGAATCAATCCGACGAGAAGACCTCACCTTCGAAACCGCCGACATTAACCCTGATGGACGAGAACTGTCCTACGAAGAGGGTGATTTGCTGGATGAGTTTCTTGGTGATACCAATATGAATCTTGTTACATCTGTGATGGACATTATTGTCGACGACATGATAAAGAAAGGAGTTCCACAGAAAGCAATTCTCGCTTTCTTTCAATGGAACATCAATTCTATGTGGCGATATGTTGATTTGCACGACCATGCACTACGAGGCGAAGTATCTGTCTCAAATGTTGCATTGGAAGGCGATGATACAATGACCATCAAGTATCACTGCGGGACGCCTGCTTGCGACCCGCCAACAACCGAGGAAGAATAATCCTCATAGTGAGCGACGAACTCGAAAGAATCGCAAATGCCGCAGAAGGCATTGAAATCGCACTCGCTGTAATTGGTGAATCATTGGGCAAACTGCTCGATTTCATCAGCGTGGTCTCGTTTGAAGACCTTGAACAACAAGTTGAAGACTTGAGCGAGGAATCAAAACGCGCATAATGCGCATAGATGAACGACTGGATAAATTCAAATGAATGCGCGACTTTTCGCGCCCAAGTCTCTCAAGGATGTACGGAAGGAGATGTAGTAATAATGCATATTCCTGTTCCGTTCGCTTTTCTGCACGAATCATTGAAATATATATCGCGTAAGTATTCAAAAAAGAATAAAAATAGGTACTACTACAATAGCAGTGCTCAATCTTACCGAATCAATGTAATGTGTGATGGAACTTCAATTTACATGTCATTTACAAACTTGACCACTGGTCTGACTGCGAATTTACATTCGGCAGACGTTGTAAATGCACCTGTGTTTAATATGGTAATCCCTGAAATCGCATTTTCTCTTAATACGAATACGAAAGTGCGGGCCTCAGATGGGTTTTGCTTGGTTATTAGCCCTGAAATATTTGGAATAGTAACAAGGTGTGCTCTCGCATTTAATGCAACGAGTAACTACAACCCATATTACCATTCCAATCAATCCGGTGTAATTGAAGCAATATTTGAAGGAACAATTGTCTCTTCTCGAAGACTACCAGCAAATTGTGGGGGCCATTTTCTTAGCCTGTGTGCTTACACAGGCAATCGCCCCTTCAATGCAGCAAAAGCAAAAACATCCGACCCTGATTTTATCGAATACAGACGGACAAAAACCGTTTCTATTCACTATGGCGTGGAAGGTTCAGCACTGGACCAAATAAATCCCAATGCCATAGTAGGAATCAAACCTTCTCACGCTCGTTGGCTTTTGAACAAGGCCTCGAAAACGAGTGGCAAAGTAAAGGGCGAGTTAATCGCTCATTTCACTGAAACCAGTCCTATGTTCGTGGGTGTAAGCCCCGGAAGTAGCGACTACGTTATGGAATACGACGCCCACGGGAAAGGTGGTAGTCGTGGAAAATATCGTGAATATTCCTGTAATGAACCAGCGCAATGTACTATACCAAGAGACAGCATCTGTACAACTTTTCTGTCGACAATGGTAAGGTTATCTGACGTTATATACTTTGGAACTACAAATACGAGCACAGTTCTCGGATGTAAGAAAAATAACAGCATGGTAATGTGGGAACACACATTTGAAACATGCAATCAAATTCATCCTGAACTTGAAAACCTCAAATCTTCGGCAACTATTGCCGAATTGAAATGTAGTCCCTTTGTATTACCGAATATACAAAACCGAGTGAGATTGCCGAAATTCTTTGTAGGATACACTGAATCGGAGGAAGAAGATTTGACTGAAGAAGAAGCAAAAATTTTGATGCGATGGTGGAACGACCACGTCAACAGCGAGATACTCGCTGGACGAGTTCCTACCAAGGAATCAAAGGAATTATTCGAAAGAATCAAAAAATTGTGCTAAATAGCACTTAGAACAAAAATGCTTAATCAACAATGTATTGAGAATTGGGTATCCTTTTTGGAGCAAAACCCAATACTTACAACCGGAGATTTACAACATGAGGAATTATTGCCGATTAAATCCCGAGGCCGTGAACTGATGCCTTGGGGTCGAAAGTATAGAAAGTTGCAACTTGATGGAGGTATCTCTCCGCGAATTGCCGAATGCTTTTACAAAATCAATAATGTAAATATTACTCATTACCCAATATATCGACTTCATCGAATCGTAAAACAGAGTGTGGTTTCATACTCTATGAAATACGAAGAACACATAGAGGTCGGGCTTATTGACAAAATTTTCGAGTACTTCAAAGATTCAAATGAATGACCGTATTGACGTCATTACTGGAATTGCTGAAGATGAAGCAATTGACCCTGCCGCGCCCTTCTTTGGGTTTGTAGTGGAGGGTCGACGCCAAATTGGTGAAGAACAACTGAAAAGTGTTGTTCATCGGGAATCAAGAATTTTTGATAATCCGTTATCCAACTTCAAGGACAAATTGCTGGAGACATTGAGACATTACTGCTCAATCAACGGCAAAAATTACAAAGAAATCGAAAAAATCGTAATTGAACGATTTGAACTCATTTCTCGGAACGATGAATTGATATTTGAGGCGAGGAGACTCGTTACTGGATATGACCACATCGAGGCTTGGGACATTACTGCGGTGGAAAATACGACCATCAAAGTGCCGGCGGGAATGTTATCTGACAAACCTGCGATGATTAAACCCATACCTGCAAGGATTTGCCTTGTTACTGATTTACGCGCAACTGTAAGCAATACAGACGCGCTCTGTAATGTACTTGGAGTTTCTTGGGAAGCCGTCAGAGACTGCAACCCATTTTACCTTATAGCAAAAAGTACGGAATATGAAGACTATGATGGTATTCATTATGCTGATTCTTTGCTATTGGACATTATGTCCATTGCATTGAATTTGGAACCGTTACACCTACATTGGCGAAATTTTTGACGGGGGTTATCCCCATAGACCATGAGTGAAGAAACGAATGGACAAGATGGACGAACTCGCGCCGCTTCAGTCGATGCGAAGACGTTTATCCGAGCATACAACTCGTCAAACAGTATTGACGAAGTTGTCGAAAAGACGGGCCTGAGCCGGCACACTGTGCTTCAACGTGCAAGTACCTACCGCACGAAGTACAACATCCGCATGCGAAAGTTCCCTCAGCAGTTGCCTCCGCGCAACGACTGGGAGGCTCTCGCGGCGTTTGCCGACGAAGTCCTTGATGAAGTTGGATACGAAGACCCCTCAACCGAGGAGTCTGATTCCGACGACAACGACAACTCTGACGAGTAAAAACAATTGGGGTAACGGGTAATGCCGACTCCTTAGTTCCGTGAGATATTGTGAGGTTATGCAATATTCTCTGAGAGGACAATCCAAGGTTTTGGAATAGAGGGCAGGTAAGCCCGGTGGACCAATTTCGGTGAAGTATGTACGAGGGACCAATGTGTAGTAATTTACTATGACAAATTCGTACTGAAACTGAATTGAGATGAATCTGGCTTTAGCCAAAAAGTAGTCTATTCGAGTGCAATGTTACTCAGAATGTTTCACCTTAGATTATATATCATATAAAATAGTGCAGGTACGCACAAAAAGAACAGGTACGTTCAACCCGAGGTCGAAGAATATTTTCTTTGCCTCACAGACAATGTCTTTTATTGGCAATGCAAAGAAGGCCTTCAGCAAAGGCATTCGATTGACTGGACTTTGGCCGCAATTCAAGCGGGACGAAGCAGGTAACAAGACTGAAGAGGTTTCTCACCTCTCCGGTAAAGTCGGCAGCGACAAAGATGGAAACCCCATCGAAGTCACTGTCCGTACTGGCGACTCCTTCAAGGTGTGGCCGAACAGTTACAAGAACAGTCCGAATGCTCCTGAATACAACCTTCAATTTTACCCTGACTCACAACAAACTGAGTCTGGAGAACAATAAACTGGGCTCGCGCCCTTAGAAAATGTTCAACGTTCTTACGAAAAAATCTTCTTCGAGCGGCAACTTTTTGGAAATCGGTACTGCTGATTACCCATGGAAAGCCATTCGAGGAAGAAACCATCGGACTGATAATTCCGGATTATTGGAATTTGATACCGAGGCGAGAAAATCAGGAAATGCCGCGACGTTTGGTTTTGGAAACCGAGCGTTGCGAGCACGAAATTGCAGAACAGAAGTGTACATTCAAGGAAAATTCATTGGCATGCACCGTGGCCTTCAGTGGTCGCTATTGCAGGCAAGAAGTGAAACAAGAAAAATAGGTCAATACCAGAGTTACAATATCAACCAACTGGGTGATGACTCTTTCAAGAACTGCGAGTTGAGGGCAGATTTTCCCTCGATTACGCGGTACTACTTGATTGGAATAGACCCCGATATTTGCCATATTTCAACCACATCAACGAATTATTCGTTATGTGCTGAAACCCCAAATATGTGGTATCTTTCTCACGATGGAGTAATAAAAACCGAAGGAGACGAAGACAGTTCAGTAAAGATAATTACGACTGAAATCGGTGAACTCGTGTACTTTACTTCAAAATTGTCAGGCCTCGATTATATTCGAGCGGCAACTGAATTTGACGGAATGAATATTGAGGATACCAAGGTATCCGATTTTACTGATTCAACTTATCCCCACGCACATTCGTGCCGTGAATGGGTAAGTTGGCACTTTGATGATGCTCTTGAATCTCTCGAACTGAAAAATGAACTTAAAGGAAACATCAAACTACGACCGTGGAATGCGCCAATTGTGAAGTATTCTGAGCAATTCAAAGAAGCAGAAGCGGTTTCAACTGTGGGGCACTTGCGATTTGCGCGCCTTGCAGATGCGATACAAACCGGCATAAAACCGAGCAGTGTAGTGGATTTAATTCAATGGCATGGGATTATTCCCGTGCTGAATGTCCAAAAGGAAGTTGTAATCAAGATGAGTGGAAACTACTTTTCACACTTGTCAAATAATGCATGTGGAAAAACCTGTCAACATAACAATCTGGTCCTTACAAGTGGCCAGTATGCAATTGACGTTAATACAGCATGCTTCTTCTATGGGAAGAAATACAACTATCCCCACGGCAAAAAGGCGTGGATTTTGACTGCTTTGGTAAACGGCGAGATTACAATTGACAGTAATTTCACTGACCGAATTGTACCTGTCGGTAGCACAATGGTGGACCATTCCACTGTTATGCTCGAAGACGACGATTTCCTGAACAGAATTTGAGGCCTTGACGGCCATAGACATGAAAGACGACATTATTGACAATGGCTCATTCATTATTACAAGCGAACACGGTGCTGTTCCAGTTTTTGGCCACGATGCAAAATGGCGTATTTCCTCGAATGAGGTTGAATACGCAGATTGTATTAGGTTTTGCCAAAACGAGAACATCAACACCTCGCTTGTGCCCCCTCCACGATGTGGAAACGACGCATTTGCGTTGGCTACTTCAATTTTTGACAACCGCTCGAAAGAGAAGATTTCAAATGTTGAAGATTGGGACGGAAACACCTGCATGGAAACATGGAAGGTAAGGGCACTCACAAGAGGAAGAGAGTATGCTCTCATTCGAGAGCGACTTGGGAAAAAGAATGGACGACGACATTTGGAACAGACACCTGTGTACAGGTTGGAATATGTTCCGGGTGGAAATCAACTTACTACCGAAGAATGGAGAACCAACTACATGCTTCGTGCCCAAGGAATTACTCAAGTTCAAACAGAAGACGGAACCACAACTCCAGTTGGACCTGCAAATGATGAGTCACTACGAACACGTGTTCGTATCTCACCATACAGTCCTGACACTGGAATTGAGGATGTGGATGCTCACCTTGAAATGGTGCGCAAACTACAAGACAGATTTGTTGAACTCTCAAAGGCTGTTGACGAAGTCCTACTTCGTAACAAACTGCGAAACCTTTTGGTGAGCCACCGTGCTGTACCTGATGCCACTGTAAAAGGTGGAATCCATCAGATTGCTAACGAAATACCAACGGAAGATTTGACGGAAGGAGCCGTGCAACCGCACATTCTAACGCTTCGACCATTTGCAAAACTTCTGCGATTTTGGGGGAACACCAACCGACCAGATGCATTGGACGACAATGCTACATGGGCTGACGAAGAAGGTAGTCGTATTGACTATCGAACCAGAGGCAATTTGAGCCTCGTTCCTCGTGTAAAGACCGAGGAACTGATTGATGAAATGGCAAACAATGTAGAACACCAACTGAATATTGCTTTTGGTGAACTTTACGAAAACATTCGTTCGCTATTATGTGATTTGAGCACCGAAACGTTGCAAGACGAAAAGAAGGCTGAGAAGGAACAAGAAAGGCTCCGTAAGCGAGCAGAGAAGTTCCAAAAAGAAAGCCAGAAATTGCACGATGCTGTTCAAAAATTCGAGAAGCAACTTGGACGTTCTCTCGATATCCGTAAGACTCCTTACAAAGACCAACAAAGCGACCTTGACGCGCGACTCGCGGCAATTCGTACGGTTGATGAGGTTACGGCGCAACGATTCTTGAACATGATTCAATCAAACCCAACCCCTGTCGAAACTTCTGATGAAGAAGGTGGATTCGACGGGCTGGGTTCTTTATTCGGAGCACCAAAAAAACATGGAACTGACAAGTCAAAACCAGAGAAAAAGTCTTCAAACAAAGGCATTGGATTTGATGGACTTGGCAGTTTATTCGGTTAAACGGGCGAATGCCCATAGATGAAAGTTGTATACTACAACCTTGACAAACGGGAATTTGTATCAATACATGATTTTGCTGGTATCGTAACCAAATCACTTGGTTACAAAGCAGAATTGAAAGGCTCTCGCTGGAACTTGGCACAGCCAAATGAGCAAAAAGCGAGAAAGGCAATCCACCAACAATGTGGACTTGCTGTATTGCTTTGCGACTCGACTACTTATCCCGGGGAACAAACTCATCCAATTGGAAATGAATGGATTGGACGATGGCACGGAGACCGTATTACAATGGCCTTGACTGGTTATGCAAATGCAAATACACCCGTACCAACATATGCAAAGAAATTCAATAACCTGACAAATAAGGTGGAAGATATTGGACTTCGGCACTTGAAAAACGAACAAATCCTGAAAGATTAAATGGCCAATGGCCTTAGACATGAAATGGAAATATCGAAAGACTCGATGTTATCACGTCAAAAAAGATGGTATTCAATGTAAAGAATTTGCGAAACCCGGTGAGTATTTGTGTTATTATCACAACTACGACCTTCGCGCATTCTTACGAAACCCCATAAAAGTCGCAAAAAAATACAAGCGATATTGGGGAAAGGCGCATCACCCAGCATGCGATAAGAAGGGGTCCTTGTCCTGTAACTGTCCAAATATATCGGATGGTGCAATACTTGGACTTGCATTGAGGCGAGGTAATGAAAAGTCGCTTTCGATGCATCCTACGAAAAGAAGGCTGGAGCACTTGAAAATGCTGAAGAAATTGAGGCGAATCAAAGCCTATTACGACAGCATAACAGAGGACGACCTATGGTTGCCTCCAACTGCAAACAGACGCCAATTTCGATTCTTTGTATATGACCGACGAGCAAAACTCGTGAGAGTCACGAAAATCAAAGACATTATTGATACCAAAGGAAAACTACTCAAACAACTACGGAAACATACTCCCTTGCATGTGTATTACAGCACAAGTATATGGATGAATCCGTATCAGGTTGGACCTGACCCTGCCTCAAAAGGCGGGAGAAGGAAATTCAAAAAACAAAAGCGTATGCAGATTTATCACAATATGTGGATGGGTCAAGAGTTGTACGTTGATGTTGATTATGAAATGAAAGACACTACTATGGCGGCAAAAATGACTGCTAAAGTGTGTGAATGGTACAGAAAAAACATGGTAGCCCATCCAAACCTGACAATCGTCAGTAGTGGTGGAAAAGGATTCCATGTAATTGACTTTGGATTTATTCATGAAATGCATTTATCCGGGCCATTGCTTGAAGCATGGCAAGGTGCATACGATGAAAAAAATCTCGACAGAAAGAAACGAATCTCACCCTTTACGGTGAAACAAAACATCAGTCGAAATTTCAAAAAATACATTGTCGAACAAATGAAAGCCGATGGATTACTGATTGACTTTGAAGTCACTCCAGACCCTCGGCGTATCATCAGACTACCCGGTACTGTGCATGGAAAGCACATGACTGTGTGTCAAATAATCGATGAATCTGACCTTAAAAATTGGAAAAATGAGGAAATCCTGTGATAGTTCATATACCTCTATGGACTCACTTAGACTATGTCAACTGAAGAAATGACCAGTCCAGATGGCGAAGGCCATTTGACATATGAACAGATGCTTGCCGCAAACGAGCAACTTATCGAGAAGTATGGCGAAGACTACGTCGATAAAATCGGAGGAGCGTACACCCACTCTGATGGAACGCACTGCTATGTTGGTGCGCTCTTTGAAGAGTTGGGCTACCCACTTCCAAATCGAGGTAAGGATTACGCAAACGGTTCAGCCGTTGGTGGAATCAAGTCTTGGCTGGAAAAGAACCATGGAGTTTCCATGAATCAGAAATTGCAACGCGCCCTTCAAGCGGCGCAAGTCAAGAACGATACAAGGCAAACTTGGGGTTCTGCGGCTGACGCTTTTATGCAGTCGTACCGTAAGTCTCGCGGACAGGAACAACTGAAGATGCAAAACGTGAATCAAATTGACCTCGGTCAAGGAGAAACAAGCGCGCAACAGAAAGTTGGTACTGGGCAAAAAATCTGGGAAGATTAAACGGCCGAAAGGCCTTAGATGGCGAAAATCAAAAAGCCAGTCTGCATCATAAAAGGATGCAGTGAAAATGCGGTGTACGCACCACAAGTGAAATCCGGTTCTTGGGTAAGAAAGAAAGGCGACGATGAACGACGACGCCTTCTTTGCTCAAAACACTGTGCTGAATACTTGAAAGTACATCACGCCGCAAGCAATGTGAGACTCTCACTGCGGCAAATCGGCGGACAATTATAGTCTATGCCTTAGTTTGAACTACTTTACAGCAAACAGCGCGACTGCAAAAGTCGCAAAACAAAGGAGCAGTCGAGACTTTGTTCTCACAAAATTAAGTCAGCAAATCGTGTACTCTATTACACTGGACATAAAATCAACTCTGGAAGATATGAATTCTTCTGAAGATGTAAATTGTGTTGAAGTGTTCAAGCCACGCTCATTTGCTACTCTCTGCTTTCTGGCCAAATCGATGGTCGAGACAGAAAATTCTGATATACGAATTGACAAAAATTATTTGGAATCGGAAGACAATTTTTTGCCCCTTATGCATAAAGTACAATCGCTACTCATTGAACTTGGTTACGAAGTTGAATTTGTATGGGAAAAGGTCATGCCCGAAAATCGAGGTATGAGAAGAAAAATTTTGCTTTCAATTGACGAAGCCAATGCAATTGCAGATGGTACTTACAGTGCTCCGAAGAATGAGTACAGTCCAATGAAAGAAAAGCCAAAATCTGATTACTCAAATGAATATGAAAGTAAGAGGATAATCACATGCACATTCCCGGAGAAGAACCAAATCAAACTTCGGGAATTGATGGGTTCTATTGGTATTAATCAATCTCATTTTGACCGTCCCGACGGTGGCCGCTCCGACTGGATGCCACTTCGTCCATCGATGAATGTTCGATGGCCCGAACCAACTGAACAAGAAATCGAGAATGTATTGAATGAATCCCTTGGACAAGGGAATAACAAATCTCTCGATAATTCATGGGACTCGCGATTACAACATATTGGCTGAAATATGCCTTAGATGTTCTTTATTCTCAAAAAAGGAATCCAAATGGTTACTGGTAAAGTGCGAGGCACTGGACACCACCGACATAATTTGGATATTGAACTGAAAGTACCCGGAAATGAAAGCAATATCACCATCGGATTTGATGGAGGTAAAGTAATTATTGCGGTACGACAACAAAATGGAAAATTAGATTTTCTGCACATTCCTTTATTGGAGGAAGAAGAGTGACAGAAGAAATCAAACCATCTTATTGCAGTCATTGTGGAGATGAAATTCCACTGAATGAACCCTTGAACGCAATTGCTGATGTGCAACCAGACGGACTACTCAAAGTTCAATTCTGGTGCGCGGCTTGTGCAAGTGCTGGGGTTGGACTACAATGAACAAAGAAATTGGAGATTACGTTTGCCAAAAGTGCAATCGTGGCTTCGTTTCAATAAGACAACGACAAAAAAATTCATCGGCAGTATGGGTCAGACACGCTTGCGTGTTCTGCATCGACAAATCTGCCGCCGAAAAACTTGCAAACCGATACAACAGTATGTGGTATTCTGGAGAAGACCCAGCAACTATTGACTGGATTTCGGAACAAACCCTTACGCAAATTGAGGTATTCAAGAAACGAATGTCGTATATTAACGGTGAATAACACCATAGACCATGAGTACAAAAATGTCTCAAGGTGCTCTGACTCTGTTGGAAGTGATTAAGAAAGCCCCCGGACAAACTGGGGATGACTACCGAATGCTCAGTGAACTGAGCCGGAATCAATGGAACAAGTTGTCGGCTGACCTACGCCGAAACAATCTTGTGTATACAGAAAGAGCAACGGTTACAAAAAACGGTAAGGAGACTTCGGTCTTCAAGTGGTACCCCGGGGAAAAGCCAACTCGCAACAAAAAGCGAGATACAAAGCGCATACCCCCAGCAATCCGCAAACCTAAACCAACAACTGAAACAAACGCAAAGCCAGTAAAGACTGGTGTAGCGGGTGGACACAACTTCAGGGTTCCCAAGTGGACTCCAGAGGAATTGTCTCTGCTAAAGGAAAAGTTCGAAGAAGGACTGAAGGACGAGCAAATTGCCGAACTCCTTCCTCTTCGAAACAAGAGTTCGGTGCGACAGCGTCGTGGAATCCTTGGACTTCGCCACTTCTCACGAAGAGGCCGTCCTACCACGAAGAACGCAAAGGCACCTGCAAAGAAAACGACGACCAAGGAGGAAACCCCTTCGATTATCCGAGTTGACTCAGTGCAAAGTTCTCTTGTCAATGCCGTCAACGAATTGGTTGACGCGCGTATTCAGAAGTGGTTGAAGGAGTACGGTGTCACTGCCCGACTGAATGAACTGGAAAAGAAGGTTGCAAAACTTTCCTCCGGGCAGTCGAACAAAGACGCTGAACAAGATGCAAAGTTGAACTCTGTGCGGAGTTCACTCGCAGACCTTACCAACCTGTTGAGTAACATCAACTTGTAATCGGGCCTTGCGCCCATAGTGAATACACAATACCCAAGATGCCAAGACCTGAATCGTGGCCACCCCTGTTTCCGTTTGTATGCGGGGGTCCAGTGATACGTCTCGCGTATCTGGTTCAAAAAAATCCAACATGTAAGGGTTCACACTGGCGGTATTGTGATTCGGGTTTCACCCAAAGGGGATTGTCCCCGGAGGTGAAACCATAGATGTCAAAGTACATTAAAGCAATCGACGAAGAAGGAAATGAAACCTTCCGTCGAGACTTTTCTGACTGGGACTTTAGGAGATGTATTGCTTTGTGCCTGTATGGTGCGAAGATGATTTCTGGTGAAAGATTGCATAAAGAATTCTTTGAAACAAAGGATTTGCAATATTTCTCGACAATCGGTGGACCTAAAAATGATTCGAATATTGAATCCATTACAGATGTCGATATGGACATATTGGATTCTGCTGAACACGAATTTATCCAAGTGCATTACGAACGAGACGAGAATCTGTTGCCAATTGGGAGCAGAGTCAACGTACCAATGCACATTACCGACAAACTGAATGAAGATGACAAATCTAATTTTACGAATACCCTAAAGGCCATAACAAAAAATGCTGTCTCAACAGAAATGCTGTTGAGAGAAGTATTGCCGCCTTCCTTTGCCTCTGAAGTTGTTGATTGGTGTTCAACCGACGACAAATTTAGACAAGGAAAACTGCCCGAGATACTAAATCTCGGGGCGTTAAATCTCGTATTCGAGGTTAAACGACATAATGAAAACGGAACTTCGGACAGTGTATTGTCTGAATCGCTTGAAATGTGGACAAATGGAAGTCCAACGTTGATTGCAAGTTTTTCGGCGGTGCTGATGGAAATTGTCCAAAATGATGGACGATACAAAATGGGATGAGAGTTCCCTTAGTATATCATCGGCATTATTCTTTGATGAATAATGCCTTGATTTTTTACTCAGACATGTATGCTGAATCTGAAAAGAGAAGTATTGTGTATACAGATGGGTCATGCCCCGGAAATCCCGGGCCAGTAGGCGGTGTAGGTATTTACATACCTCACACTGGCATGGCGTTGTCGTGGAGAATTGAAGATGAATCTGTTACAAACAACAGGGCTGAACTCCTCGCTACTATTCTTGCATTGATGGTTGAAGACGCTGGAAGCGTTACCATTATGACGGATAGCGAGTATGTTTCGAAGAACAGTGTTGAAAACCTTTCACGCTGGCACGGAAACGATTACATGGGCGTTGCAAATGATGACCTATGGAGAGTAATGCATGCCTTGATTTATGAAAGTAAAAGGTTCGTTTATCTTGAACATGTGCGCCGTGGGTCAAACCACGGCAATGTGGTTTCTGATGCCCTTGCACAAGGCGCATCGCAAAATACTGACGAAACTTACGTTTGGGAATACAAACACGACTTAAATCGCTGGATGGAGAAAAATCCAGAACAGCGAGCACGACTTTTGGATACGAAAAAACAGAGTGTGAGTGGAAACTCGGCACCTGTCGTTAAACAAATGTCGGCAAAACAAACGGGGGCGACGAAAAAGGGTTCGCTTGGATTCTGATTCCCCCATAGATTATGTACCCTTTTGGTAAAGGGGGATTATGGCGAAGCCACTTACGAGTGACCAAATTTCTGATTTGGGTAAAATCATTGATATTGTAAAGGATGATTTTCATGAGTATGTCCAATTTACTTACGAATTAAACGATAATTTGCCTCCGAAACTCTCGAGAAAAGAAAGAGAGGAGGCAATCGAATTTGTCGAATACATAATCAAAGAAATTGCCGAGTATGAAAAGAAACATAATGTTTCACATATACACTTGGCGTATTTAATGACAGAATTACATTCTCGCGGAATAAAGAATTTATTTGACTGCTTGGGCGGCGCGCGAGAAGAACGATTTCGAATCGATAATTCATAGATGCTTGACGACGACTTTGAAAGTTTCGAGCGAATGGTACACGAACATTGGCCGACCAATATCAGCAAACTTGCAGATTTGCAAAAATTGCACGGTATGGTCAGTAAAATCCATGAATTCATCACTGAATCAATCAGTGGAGAAGACGATTGTTCAATCGTTGAATCTATGATTTTGATGAAATGGATGCAAATTGTAGGACAGATGAACTACGACCGTTCCAACGTTCTCCTTATGGGAATGTTGTGCGACGAACGTATTGATGATATCAAGTCCGCGACAATGGGTGTATCTTCAAACGACCCAGCAGAATTACATGTTGACGAATTATCAGTCAACTTTCCTGATGACCTCATGGAAAAAATTATGCAAGGTGTCAGCGATGAGTCAAAAGATGAAGATTTTGCAACAATGATGGCGAATCTTATTCAGAATACTGACTTTAATCAAGTGTTGGAAGAAATGGCAGAAGCCATGTCTAATTTCAACACGGAGGAAGAATAACCTCCATAGTGAAATCGAGCGATGTAAGATTTGCAAATCTATGTGCTGAAATTCTAAAAGAAACACCTGAATTGACAGCGAGGGGATTAATTGAAGCCGCTAACCAGCGAAAATACAGTTACATTCCTTACGTCAACAAAATTGTGTTCATAATGAAAAAAGACCCAAGATTTGAAGTTGTAAAAGTAAATACGAAACGAAGCATATACCGATTAAATAAAAGTGGCGTTTGAGTCACATAGATGGAACTGCTTGATGCAGTGTGTATCATCGAAGATGTGGGGGAATCACACGATTCCTACCTCAAAGCGTGGCAATTTCTCATTGATGAGGGTCATGCTTGGAGATTACAAGGATTCTATGGCAGGGGTGCTATGGAATTATTGCGTGCCCGTATTTGTAAACCGGCACCAGTCAGACATACTGACTATTGGGGTAACGTTGTGCCCTCACGCAACGATGGCTATTTTGACATCAATGGCGACTGGCAATGGTCGCAAAAATCGGAGCAGTAACGCTCCTTAGTCGTGACATACGAAACATTTGATACGAACTGTGTTGCCTGTGGAACCTTGTTTTCATACGCAAGGAGACAACAGACACGAGGGAGATTTACCGGCAACTGGATGGGGGCACCGAGAAAATACTGCTCGGATGCTTGCAGACCGAGGAGGCCTTGGAATTCAAAGTCCAAGAAAACCTCACCGCAAAAGCACGAAAGAAACGCGTTGTTCGCGGAAGGCTTTCGATTGCTTGGACTACCGAATGCTGGAGGTACTGTGAATGAAAAACTCACTCGCCTAATTTCCGAACTCACACATGTTGTTGCTGATGCACCTGTCGATGAAATCGACGTACAGCAACGCTACATTGATGTTGTCGATGACATGCTGGAACTTGGCATGATTAATCAACAGCAACACACTTCAATGTTGAAAATTACGAATAAATGGTCGTAAGACCTTAGACATGGAAGTTGAACTTGAAGAAGAAACTGACATTACATCCTTGGCGGACTTGTACGCAAGTCTGAAGCAGGAAGAAAGAACCTTGAGGCGACGATTAGACGTAGTCAAATCGAAGATTCAAGACCACATGAGCGAACACAATACTTTTCGCATTGACACATGTAAGCACTCAATTACAAAGACCGAATATGAAACGGAACGAGTGCTTGCACGAAAAGAACTCGAAAAGAAATACGGAGAAAAATGGATGCGAGAAAACTTGCAGAAATCTCTGGGTGTTCGACTGACGGTAAAAGAAAAAGAACTGGGGGAATAACCTCCATAGAATGAGCGAACAAGACGAAGACTACAACGGTTGGACAAACCGAGAGACTTGGGCTTGCGCCTTGCATATCAATAATGACGAGAACCTGTACAGACGGTATCTCGCAATATCAACTGAATTGGCAAGGGGCGTACGCGAAACTCACGACGGAGACTGGAAACAAGAATTGTTTTTGGTAACTTGTCGAATCTTTGAAGACCAATTGATTAATGATTTTGAAATTGGAACTTATGACAATCCTACTGGAATTGGTCATACAATTGTTCCAAAGTATATCTCCTTGGCTATTGCCGATATCGGCAGTACGTGGAGAATCAATACGTCTCAAATTGCAAGAATGCTCACTGATATGGGCATCGAAGCACTTGAACAGGAGGAATAGCCTCCATAGACATGAAGAAAAAAGCAAATTGGGACGCCCTTATGCGAGCAGTCATTTCTGATGAAGAAGAAGACTGGGATGTAATATGGGATGGTTTTAAAGAATTTGTGAAAAAGACCAAGGGTGAAGACTTCGCCGCGCTACTCGAAGACGTCATTGATGACGAAACTATTAAGCGTGACATGAAGCGAAAAACCCGAGAAAAGGTGCTTCAAAAACTTCAAAAGAAAAACAAACAGGAGTAATACTCCATAGATGTCTCAACAATTTGAGAACGGATGGGGAGTTTCCGTCATCGACCATGGATATGGTTCTGATGAGGGGCTCCTCGAATTGGCCGTCGAAAAGGACGGCATTCTGCACTACGCCAACCCTGTCGCTATGGGTGACGTGTGCGGGTGGCTTACGGAGGCAGATGTCGAAAGACTGTCCGCCATCGTCAAGTCATGGGCACCTGACCAAACCTTCCCCGAGTGGGAAGATGAGGAAGAGTGAACCCGGCCCATGGGCCATAGATGAGCGACGAACCGTTATGGAAACGACTTAATCACACTGGGTTTGTAAAACCAAGTGACCGAGTAATCGGTGAAGTATACACCTCAAGACAAGGTGTAACAGGAATATGGGATGGAAAGATACTTCGTTGTGAACACAACAGACAACGAAATACCTGCAAAGAATGCGGAGGTGCTTCTATTTGTGAACACAATCGAGTACGACAAACCTGCAAAGAATGCGAAGGTAGTCAGATTTGTGAACACAATCGCATACGAAGCCAATGCAAAGAATGCGAAGGTAGTCAGATTTGTGAACACAATCAAATACGATACCGATGCAAAGAATGCGGAGGTTCTGGTATTTGTGAACACAATCGAAGACGAAGCCGATGCAGAGAATGCGGAGGTAGTCAGATTTGTGAACACAATCGAATGCGAATCCAATGCAAAGAATGCGGAGGTAGTCAGATTTGTGAACACAATCGCATACGAAGCCAATGCAAAGAATGCGGTGGTAGTCAGGTTTGTGAACACAACAGAAGACGAAGAGAATGCAAAGACTGCGTGGGTGAATGTGTTCACGGAAACACACGAACTACCTGCCAACGATGCAAACAATCCTAAAACGGTCAAATGACCTTAGATGTCGAATGAAAATTCTGAGCCGCGTATTGTACGCGGGACATGGCCCAGTGGGGTAGTGGAAATGGACGATGGCCGTATTTTTGTAAAGGTCGTCTCCTTCCCTGTTACCGATGAATCTGGGTTTGCTGGTGAAAGTATGTGGGTCGTCCTGAAGGACGGAACTGAAATGGAAGGTACTGGTCATTTGGACAATGAACCAATGCATTCTGATATTCAATGTGGTTCCCTTATTCGTTTTGAAGGTGGAACCCCTGAACTTAAACCACGGTTCGTCGAAGTAATTTCCGGACCAGACGAGGAATAATCCTCATAGATGTCAAGCGACTTATCAAAAGTCTGGCAAAACCGACCTGTAAATATTCAGGACCCGCAACACCCTTGCTACCCAGTAGCATCGGTGGTGGGTGATTTCGGTAACGCAAGAGAAATTGCCCTTCACAAGTCACATCACGGTGCGGTTCTTACCTCACTTGGTGGAAGTCTTGTAAAGGAAATTCTATACCAGTGCCGTATTCAAAATTGGGACAACGACGAAGAACATTTGGGTTCTGCAATTTTTTGTAGCGACCCTCTTGAACTTCTGTTGAAATATGAAGAATACAAGGTACTGGGAATTGACGTAAAACAAATTTTGGGACACCTACGATATGCTGATGAACTCCAACAAAACTTGGAAAAGAATCAGGATGTTGATGAACTGGTGTTGCAAGTAAATACGGAATTGGAGGATTGAACTCCATGAACAGACCTACACCCGAACAAATAATTGCGGCAACACAATTCATCGTTGATGACATAGGACTTTCTGCTGAGGAAGCCTGTCAAATTTTTCACGGTGGGTTTTGCCTGCAAGAATATTGTAGAAACTGTACCGAACAAACGGGGGAATGACCTCCATAGACATGACGCAACCAATACACAAATACGAAAGCGACGGACTCGTCGCTTACCAATGTGCAAAGTGCTACACTGGATTTGATAATCCAGTTGAAGCAGCAAGGTGCTGTCTTTCCTGCAACCAATGTGGGTATTG